>Ga0153954_1000086_pt1 | contig 81022 bp, 81 predicted proteins | sample TSFL038MetaG_FD_102277 | JGI IMG/M metagenome (GOLD analysis project Ga0153954, IMG submission 102277) | Attine ant fungus gardens microbial communities from Florida, USA - TSFL038 MetaG | ecosystem: Host-associated > Fungi > Mycelium > Unclassified | place: USA: Florida, Wekiwa Springs State...
CGGCGCTTGCGCCGCCGTTTCCGCCCGACGGCCTCATCATCGTGCCGGTGCGCGGCATGGTGCTGTTTCCCGGGACGGTATTGCCCATCACCCTTGGCCGTCCGCGCTCGGTCATCGCGGCGCAGGCGGCGGTGCGGGAGCAAAGACCGGTCGGCATCGTCATGCAACGCAACGCCGACGTCGCCGATCCCTTGCCCGTCGACCTGCATCGCATGGGGACGATCGCCAATGTCGTTCGCTACATCACCGCGCCGGACGGCGCCCATCACCTCATCTGTCAGGGAGAACAGCGGTTCCGAGCCGAAGATTATCTGACCGGCTGGCCGTTTTTCGTCGCCCGAGCGGAAAGGATCTCTGAGCCCACGCCAACGTCAAATGAGATCGAGGCCCGCTTCGTTCATCTGAAAGGTCAGGCGATCGAAGCGATTCAACTCTTGCCGCAGGCGCCGAACGAGTTGCTGGCGACCATCCAGGGCGTCGATTCGCCGGGCGGGCTCGCCGATCTGGTCGCGACCTTCATGGACGCGACGCCGGACGAGAAACAAGAGATCCTGGAGACGGTCGACATCGTCGCCAGAATGGAGCGCGTCTCTCGGCTGCTTGCGCATCGGATCGAGGTGCTTCGGCTCTCGCAGGAGATCGGGCGGGAGACCAAAGCCTCGCTGGACGCCCGCAACCGTGAGGTCCTGCTGCGCGAGCAGATGGCCGCCATTCAGCGCCAGCTGGGCGAAGCGGACGAGGGAAAGTCGGCCGAGATCGCGGAACTCGACAAGGCGATCACAAACGCGCGCATGCCCAAGGAGGTCGACGACCAGGCGCGCAAGGAATTGCGCCGGCTGCAGCGCATGCCGGAGGCGGCGGGCGAATACGGCATGGTGCGCACCTATCTCGACTGGCTGGTCGACCTGCCGTGGGCGCTTCCCGAGGAGACGCCGATCGACATCGCGGCGGCGCGGGCGATTCTCGACGAGGATCACTTCGGGCTCGAGAAGATCAAGCGCCGGATCATCGAATATCTGGCGGTCCGCAAGCTGGCGCCGGACGGCAAGGCGCCGATCCTGTGCTTTGTCGGGCCTCCGGGGGTCGGCAAGACGTCGCTTGGACAATCGATCGCGCGGGCGATGAACCGCAAGTTTGTCCGCGTCAGCTTGGGCGGCGTGCACGACGAAGCGGAGATAAGGGGCCATCGGCGCACCTATATCGGCGCGCTTCCCGGCAATATCATCCAGGCGATCCGCAAGGCCGGAACGCGCGACTGCGTCATGATGCTCGATGAGATCGACAAGCTTGGCGCCGGCGTTCAGGGCGACCCGGCTTCGGCGATGCTGGAAGTGCTCGATCCCGAGCAGAACGGCACGTTCCGCGACAATTATCTCGGCGTGCCTTTCGATCTCAGCCGCGTCGTGTTCATCGCGACGGCGAATATGCTCGACACCATCCCGGGGCCGTTGCGCGACCGGATGGAGATCATCAGCCTCACGGGCTACACGGCAAATGAGAAATTCCAGATTGCGCGCCGCTATCTGGTCCGGCGGCAGCTGAAGGCCAACGGCCTGAAGCCCGAGCAGGTCGAGATCGCCGATGATGCGCTGCGGGCGGTGATCGAACACTACACGCGAGAGGCGGGCGTCCGGAACCTCGAGCGCGAGATCGGGCGGATGCTGCGCCAGGTGGCGATGCGCGTCGCGGAGGGCGCCGCCGGCCCGATTGCCATCTCCGCCAACGAGGTTTCGAGCATTTTGGGTCCGCCGCCGTTCGAGGACGAGGTCGCGATGCGCACCAGCGTCCCCGGCGTGGCGACCGGGCTCGCCTGGACGCCGGTCGGCGGCGACATCCTGTTCATCGAGGCGACCGCGACGCCCGGCGGCGGGCGGCTGATCCTGACAGGCCAGCTCGGCGACGTGATGAAGGAAAGCGCGCAGGCCGCGCTCAGCATCGTCAAGAATCGCGCCAGCTCCTACGGTGTCGACGCCTCGCGCTTCGAGAAGACCGACATTCACATCCACGTCCCGGCCGGCGCGACGCCAAAGGACGGACCGAGCGCGGGCGTGGCGATGTTCATGGCGCTAGTTTCCCTCATGACCGACCGCACCATCCGCAGCGACACCGCGATGACCGGGGAAATTTCTCTGAGAGGCCTCGTGCTTCCCGTGGGCGGCATCAAGGAGAAGGTCGTGGCCGCGCATCGGGCCGGCTTGAAGCGGGTCATGCTGCCGGCGCGCAACCGCAAGGACTTCGACGACATCCCCGAAGAGGTGCGCGAGCAGATGAGCTTCGTCTGGCTCGAGCGGGTGGACGACGCGGTAGACGCGGCGCTTGAGCCCGCCAAGGCGCAGGCGGAGTAACGGCGCGCCGACCGGGGGGTGTGTCGTCATCGTAGACGCGGCGGCGCTCGGGCTGGAGAGACCCTCGCGGGGCTTCTAGCAGCATTTTTACCGGCGCCCCCTCACGTTTTCAGTGAGTTACGACCCCTTTTAGTTCCGCGCTTTGCGGGGGCCGGTTTTGACCTGTATAACATATTTGATCCGTTATACACATCGCGTCCGAACGATATCAGCGCGGCGCCGAAATGGCTGCGCACGCACTTGATGACGTCGGTGGCTTGCGCGGGGCTCATCATGGCGCCGAGCAGAGGCAGGCCAGCGTCCGCAATGTGTTGGAGCGCCGACCTCATCCTGAGCCGGCGCCGCAGCCGCCGTATCGAAGGGCGGCTCGGCACACTCGGAAAAGAGAGCAGCCGGGTGGAGCGTCCTTCGAGACGCCCGCTACGCGGGCTCCTCACGACGAGGGCGTGAGCAAACCAAATGCAACGGGGCGCTACGACCGTCCCTTCAACACGGCGAGAACCTCGGCCACCGGCTTCGCATGCGCAATGACGAGATCCGCCGCGGCGCCGACATCGTCGAGGGGCGCGCGCGGCAGGCGCGCGGAGGCTGCGTCGGCGTCGCCGATCAGCGCGACAATGCGCGGATCGCTCGGAAACATCGGCGGTTTGCCGTTGGCCACGCGAAAGATCTCGATCTTCGGCAATGGGTCGCGCTTGAAGCCCTCGACCAGAACGAGGTCGACGGGCTCGAGCAAACCGAGAAGCTCACCCAACGGCGGCTCGGGCGCGCCACGCAGTTCCCGCATCAGCGCGATGCGATTGGCGGAGGCGACCATGACTTCGTGCGCCCCCGCGGCGCGATGCTCGTAAGAATCCTTGCCCGGCTGGTCGAGGTCGAAATTGTGGTGGGCGTGCTTGATCGTCGAGACGCGGAGACCTCGGCGATTGAGCTCGGGAATGAGCTTGACGATGAGCGTCGTCTTTCCCGCTCCGCTCCATCCGGCAAAGCCGATCACGCGCATGGGACTGATCCTCACATTCGAGCGTCCGCCCGCCGCCATGTCGTCATTCCGGGCGCACGTCGCTCGGTCGGCGCCATTGCGCCTGGCGGCCATCATACGACATAGGCAGAACGCCGTTCCCGAGAATAGGATCAGCCGGCCCCTCATCACCGCGCCTGTGGGAACTGAGATGACAGACGCCGACATTTTCGCCGCGTTCCGTTCCGAGGTCATCGTCCAAACGCCGCTCAGGGGCGCAATCACCGAGGCCTACCGGGTTCCCGAGCCCGAGTGCGTCCCGCCGCTCATTGCGCTCGCGACCGCCGATGCGGACGACGCCAGCCGCATCCGCACGATCGCCCGCGGCCTCATCGCCGCGCTCAGGGAGAAGACCCGATCGGGCGGCGTCGAGGGATTGATCCACGAATATTCGCTGTCGAGCCAGGAGGGCGTCGCGCTGATGTGCCTCGCCGAAGCGCTGTTGCGCATCCCGGACGCCGCGACGCGCGACGCGCTGATCCGCGACAAGCTCGCGCCTGGCGACTGGCGCGCGCATATCGGCCATAGCCCATCCATGTTCGTCAACGCGGCCACGTGGGGCCTCGTGTTGACGGGAAGGCTCGTGGCGACCACGAGCGAGCAGGGTCTGTCGGCGGCGCTCACCCGTCTCATCGCCCGCAGCGGCGAACCGATCATCCGCGCCGGCGTCGACGTCGCCATGCGGCTCATGGGCGAGCAGTTCGTCACCGGCCGCACCATCGAGGAGGCGGTCGCAAACAGCCGCGAGCGGGAAGCGCGCGGCTTTGCGTTCTCCTATGACATGCTGGGCGAAGCCGCGACCACGGCGGAGGACGCCGCCCGCTATCTCGACGAATACGAGCGCGCCGTCCACGCAATCGGCAAGGCCTCGCGTCGCCGCGGGATCTACGAAGGACCGGGGATCTCGATCAAGCTCTCGGCGCTCCACCCGCGCTATCAGCGCATCAAGCGCGCCCGCGTGATGCAGGAGCTCTTGCCGCGCGCGAAGGGTCTTGCCGCGCTCGCCAAGGCGTATGACATCGGCTTCAACATCGACGCCGAGGAGGCCGACCGGCTCGATCTCTCGCTCGACATTCTCGACGCGCTGTCGCTCGATCCGGATCTCAAGGGGTGGAACGGTCTCGGCTTCGTCATCCAGGCCTATGGCAAACGGTGCTTTGCGGTCGTCGACTGGCTGATCGATCTCGCGCGCCGGTCTCAGCGCCGGCTCATGATCCGCCTGGTCAAGGGCGCCTATTGGGATTCGGAGATCAAGCGCGCGCAACTCGACGGCCTCGACGGCTTTCCCGTGTTCACCCGCAAGGTCTACACCGACGTCAGCTATCTCGCCTGCGTGCGCAAGTTGCTGGCGGCGCCAGACGCTGTCTATCCGCAATTCGCCACCCACAACGCGCAGACGCTCGCTTCCGCGCTCGTCTTCGCCGGCCCCGACTTCTATCGCGGCCAATACGAGTTCCAATGCCTGCACGGCATGGGCGAGCCGCTCTACGAGGAAGTGGTCGGCCGCGACAAGCTCAATCGGCCGTGCCGGGTCTACGCGCCGGTCGGTTCGCACGAGACGCTGCTCGCCTATCTCGTCCGGCGCCTGCTCGAAAACGGCGCCAACACCTCGTTCGTGAACCGCGTCGCGGACGCGAGCGTCACGCTCGACGATTTGGTCGCGGACCCGGCCGAGATTGCGCGCTCGATCCAGCCGGCCGGCGCGCCGCACTTGAAGATCGCCGCGCCGCGCGACCTCTATGCGCCCGCTCGGATCAACTCGCGCGGGCTCGATTTCTCTGACGAAGAGCGTCTCGCCGAGCTGGCGACTGGACTGGATGCGAGCGCCGCCACGCCCTGGCGCGCCTTCCCGCCCGGCGCCGCGGAAGACGAGCCGGGAGAGCCGGTCCTGAACCCCGCGCACCTGAGCGATGTCGTCGGCTTCACCCGCCATGCGCGGCCGAACGAGATCGACGCAGCGCTCGACGCCGGCGACCGCGCCGCCCCCGCATTCGGGGCGACAACATCCGCTGAGCGCGCAACCATCTTGCGGCGCGCCGCCGGGCTTCTCGAAGCGCGCAACGACGTGCTCGTCGGCCTCATCGTGCGCGAGGCCGGCAAATCCTACGCCAATGCGGTTGGGGAAGTGCGCGAGGCCGCCGACTTCCTGCGCTACTACGCGCACGAGGCGGCGCGCACGTTGCTTCCCGCCTCCCCTGCCCCGCTTGGGCTCGTGGTCTGCATCAGCCCGTGGAACTTTCCACTCGCGATCTTTACGGGCCAGGTCGCCGCGGCGCTTGCCGCGGGCAATGCGGTCATCGCCAAGCCCGCCGAGGAGACGCCGCTCATCGCCGCTGAAGCCGTGCGCGCGCTGCATGAGGCTGGCGTCCCGCGCGATGTCCTCCAGCTCATGCCGGGCGCTGGCGAGGTCGGCGCCGCCCTTATCGCCGACCGCCGCGTGCAGGGCGTCGTGTTCACCGGTTCGACCCCGGTCGCGCGGCTCATTGAAAAGGAGCTTGCGGGCCGGCTTACGCGGCGCGGCGGACCCGTTCCGCTGATCGCCGAAACCGGCGGCCTCAATGCGATGGTCGTCGATTCCTCGGCGCTCGCCGAGCAGGTGGTCGTCGACGTCCTCTCTTCGGCCTTCGATTCGGCCGGTCAGCGCTGCTCGGCCTTGCGCATTCTCTGCCTGCAGGACGATGTCGCCGAGCGCATGCTCACGATGTTGAAGGGCGCGGTGGCCGAGCTCGAAATTGGCGATCCGCGCCGCCTGTCGGTCGATGTCGGCCCGGTCATCACGGCGGAGGCGCGCGAGACGATCCTGCGGCACATCGAGAAAATGCGGGGCCTCGACCACATGGTGACGCAAACGCCACTGGGGCCGACCGCCGCGCGCGGCACATTCGTCTCTCCGACTCTGATCGAAGTAAGCAAGATCGCTGACGTCGAGCGCGAGGTGTTCGGGCCGGTGCTGCATGTGCTGCGCTACAGACGCGGGGCGCTCGATCGGTTGATCGACGACATCAACGCCGTCGGCTACGGCCTTACCTTCGGCCTCCATACGCGCATCGACGAGACGATCGCGCGCGTCGTCGAGCGCATCGAGGCCGGCAACATCTATGTCAACCGCAACATCATCGGCGCGACTGTCGGCGTGCAGCCGTTCGGCGGGTCGCGGCTATCGGGCACCGGGCCCAAAGCGGGCGGCCCGCTCTACCTTTCGCGCCTTGTCGCCGAGCCGGCGCCGGGCGCTCTCGATGGCGTCGAAGGCGGCGATGCGGCGATCGCCGGCGTTCGCGCCTATCGAGACTGGCTCGCCGCTCGCGGGCGCGGCCGCGAAGCGGAGCGATGCGTGGGGATGATGGCGCGCTCTACCCTCGGCGCGCGCGCCGAACTCAAGGGTCCGGTCGGCGAGCGCAACGTCTACACGCTGCGCAGGCGCGGCCGCATGGCGGCTGTCGCGACAACGGAAGGCGGGCTTCTCGTCCAGATTGGCGCGATCCTCGCGACCGGCAACGACGCGGTCGTCAGCGCCTCGTTCGCCGAGCGCGTCCTCTCAGAGCTGCCGGCCGAACTCGCCCACCGGATCTCGTCGGTCGACGACCCGTTGAGCGCCTCTGCTCTCACTTTCGCTCTCCTCGAAGGCGACGAAGCGGCGACGGCGGAGGCGTTGCGCAAGCTTGCAAACCGCGACGGGCCCATCGTACGGCTGCAAGCTCTGTCGAGCGCCCGTCTCGCCGGGGGCGAGGATTATGATCTTGCTGATCTCCTCGAGGAATGCGCGATCGCCACAAACACGGCCGCGGCCGGCGGCAATGCGAGTCTCATGACGATAGGATAGGCGGCCAGAGATCCGTCAGAAAGCGCCGTCGCGGAACGGGTCGACAACGAGACAGTTGCCGAACCGCCGTCCATGTTGCAGGTCTTCACTGTAGAGGCGATCGCACTCCGCCTCGATCGCAGCGGCCACGATCAGCGCGTCGTAGAAGGCGATCGAATGATCCCGCGCCAAGGCGCGCGCGGCCGCGTGGGTTTGCATCGTCAGCGGGGCGGCGGTCGGAAACCTCACATGGAGGGCTGAAAGGAATCGCTCCACGTCCTCCCAAGACTGTCGCATCTTGCGGGTCATCACGTTGACGAACTCGTTGAGCACCTGGACGCTGATGACGCCTCCCGACATGAGCGCGCGGCGCGCGATTTGCTGTTTCGGACCGGCTACGAACGCGTAGACCACGACATTTGTGTCCCAAAAGGCGCTCACCGCTTGTTCGCCTCATCGCGATCGAATCGATAGCCTTTCGGAGCGCGCACGTTGAATTCGGCCATGCGAGCTAGGAATTCCGCTCCAGGGTCGACTTTTCTGACGCCGACTGCGCCTCCTGGCAAAGCCGTGAGGTCGATTTCGTCGCCCGCTTTCAGACCGAGGGCCTCGACGAGGGCCTTGGGCAACCTCACGGCCAGACTGTTGCCCCACTTCGAAACATGCATCCGCCGCTCCGATGATATCTTGAAATGATAAGATATCCCATTGAGGATATCATCGCCAGCATTTTGACGCAGGCCACGAGGGTGTTCCAGCCGCGACTATAGGGAATGAGAGCCCGACCGTGATCGGATAGGATGGAGAGGGTGGAAATGGAGGGCCGGGATGTCTGACGATCTCACGAACTCTCAGATCGCGCTGCTCTGCGCCATCGAGGAGCATGACCATGCCAACGCCAGCGGCGATCAGAAACGCGATCTGGACGCGCTCATGTCCGGAGGTTACGTGCAGGCGACCTCGGACCATCCGGGCTCGGCCTTCGAGCTCACGGCCAAAGGCGTCGCGTTTCTCGGCGAATGCGGCGCGGGGTTGAACGAGGCGTAGCGCCTGGCGCCGCCGATCTCGCCGCTAACGAAGCCGGCGACGGCGGCGCTTTCGGGTCGCCGAACAAAGCCAAGAGCCGGGGTCGGCAAAGGCGTCGGCGCGTTCGTGATGCGGCGCTCAAGCCGGCCAACTAGAGGCGCGTCTCGCCAAGCGCGCCGGCGCCGGTTAGTTTGCGCGAGCTGGTTCACGACATGGAGATGGAAGCGCAATGCGGGCGATCGGATATCGCAACGCGAGCCCAGGGCTCGATCACCTTGAAGCGTTCGACATAGACCGGCCGACGCCGCGGGGCCGCGATCTGCTCGTCGAGGTGCGCGCCGTATCCGTTAATCCCGTCGATTATAAAGTCGCGAGCGGCGGCGGCCCAGGCGGACCCTCCGGGACGACCGACATCAAGGTGGTCGGCTACGACGCCGCCGGAGTCGTCGTCGCGGCGGGGGACGAGGCGAGCCTCTTCAAGCCGGGCGACGAGGTTTTCTACGCCGGCAGCGTAGGGCGCCCAGGCGCCGACATGGAGTTTCATCTGGTCGATGAACGAATCGTCGGCCGTAAGCCGCAGAAGCTCGATTTCGCCGCGGCTGCAGCGTTGCCCCTCACCTCGATCACGGCCTGGGAGTCGATGTTCGATCGGCTCGATGTGGCGAAACCCGTTCCCGGCGCGGCCCACGCGATCCTGATCCTCGGCGGGGCGGGCGGCGTCGGCTCGATCGCGATCCAGCTGGCGCGGCAATTGACCGATCTTGCGATCGTGGCGACCGCCTCTCGACCCGAGACCATCGGATGGACGAAGGACATGGGCGCCCATCACGTCATCGACCACAAGCAGCCGCTCGCTCCGCAGATCGCCGCGCTCGGTCTCGGCGCGCCCGCCTTCATTTTCGCAACGGCGCCAATCGCCGGCGTCATCGCCGACCTCGCCGAACTGATCGCCCCTCAGGGCCGCATCGCTCTCATCAACGCCGAGTCGGCCGATCTTTTCCTTTTCAGGCCGAAGAGCGTCTCCGTTCACCATGAGATGATGTTCACTCGGCCTTTGTTTCAGACCGCCGACATGGACGCTCAGCACAGGCTCTTGAACCAGGTCGCCGATCTCGTCGACGCCGGGCGCGTCCGCTCGACCATGCGTGAGAATTACGGCCGCATCGATGCGGCCAATCTCATGCGGGCGATGAAATTTATCAAGGCGGGCGGCGCGATCGGCAAGATCGTGCTTGAAGGGTTCTGAGAGACGAGCTTCGCAGCATTGACGATCAGACGGGCTATTGACACGATCAACGGATGCGATTCGAGATTCTCGGCGAAATATCGGGAATCGAAACCTTCGCCACAGGTTCCGCCATCCGTGAGATTGCGCGTTTGAGGCGCGTCTATGGTCGTGGTCGATGGCGCAAGAGAAAGGGCGTCGCTCGCGTTCGCCTTTCCGAGATGGCTCCGTCCATGTCGCCGAAATACACTGGTATGAGGCGACGGGAATTGGACGTAAGGAATTCAAGATCAAGCACCTGCTGTGAGGATGTAAGGTGATGGCCAAGTCCCGAGCGAAACAATTGTTCGTTTGCATCGACAACAGCGCTTATCCCGCTTCCCTCGAGAAGCGGAAAATCTATGTCGCGCTTCGAGACAGCGGCGCCCAAGAACACCGACTGCTGCGGATTATCGATGAGTCCGGCGACGACTATCTTTACCCAAAGACCTTGTTCCGAGCGATCGAACTGCCGGACACCATCCGCAAAGCGGTCCTTGCCGCGGCCTGACGACGCCAAGCCTACCAGGGATCCTCCAGCAGCTCCTCACGCCGCTTCCAGCGCAAGCCCCTGGGCTGCCTTGGCGATGCGAAGCCGTCCGGCCCGCACGAGGATGTTCACATGCGCCAGCGCTTCGCTGAAGGCGAAGGTAAGCTGGTGAGGATCGTCGATCGGACGTCCGAAAATGATCGGCACGAGCTCGCCGACCGTCTGCGGCCTCTGTTTGCAGGCCTCGAGGATGGCCATGCAACGCGCCTCATGGTGAGCGATCAGTTCGTCAGCTCGGACATGCAAGCCCACGAACGGCAGCCTGTGCCCCGGCAGGACCAATACGTCTTTCGGCAGCGCGCGCTTCAGCCTCGCGAGCGAACGCAGGTAAGCGCCGAGCGGATCGCCTTGCGGATCGATCGCTTCAACGCTGACATTGGGTGAGATCTTGGCCAGAACTTGATCGGCGATGAGAACGAAATTGTCAGCCTTCGAATAGAGCATCACTTGCTCGGGCGAATGGCCGGCGCCCGTCATCACCTCAAACTCACGACCCCCGATCGTGATCGTCTCTTCGGCCATGAGACGCAGAAAAGTCCGTGGCAGCGGCGACACCATGCGCAAATATTGCAACCCATTGCCGAGCAGAAGCTCCGTGCTTTCCTCCGTGAGCCCATGCGAGCGGTAGAAACTGCGATACGGCTCGGACCTCAACCCCTGCGGATCGAGGCGGATGGTGAGCGAGGCCAGATATTCGGCTTCGCTCATGGCGAGCTGCAGGCCAAAGCGCTCGCAGAGCCAGCCTGCAAGGCCCACGTGGTCCGGGTGAAAGTGGGTCGCGATCACGCGCGTCAGCCGACGGCCTTTGAGCGGCCCAACGAGCAACGAGTCCCACGCCGCGCGCGACTGCGCGTCGTCGATGCCAGCATCGATGACCGCCAGGCCATCGCCGTCTTCGATGAGATAGATGTTGACGTGATCGAGCCGGAACGGAAGGGGGAAGCGCGCCCAAAAAACGCCAGGACGGACCTCGATCGTTTCGCCGGGTTTCGGCGGGTCGGGATTCGGGAACTCAAGCGGTTCGGGCGGCGCGTTCTTGAGCATCGTAAGCATTCATCTTTCCGTGCTGGGCGGATCATCGTGGCGCTCGAGCGGGAAGAAGCGCGGCGCTCCGGCAGCCTCCAGTTCGCCGCCGGATCGGAGACTATAGACGCCGCGGGCCTTGATGTGCGGATGGGCCGCGGCCTCGGCAAGCGTCAGCACAGGGGCGAAGCATGCGTCGGAGCCTTCGAGCAGCGCGCGCCAACGCCCGCTTGGCTGAGTGAGAAAGAGTTCGCTGAGCCGCTGCTTCAGCGCGGGCCACGCGGCACGCTCGTACTGCGCCTCAGGGTCGACGTCCGTCAGGCCGAGCTTGTCGAGCAACATGGAGTAGAATTTCGGTTCGAGCGCGCCAAGCGACACATACTGTCCGTCAGCGCAGAGGTAGACATCGTAGAACGGCGAGTCGTGGAACGGGCTCGGGCTCCCCGCGTCCAGCATTCCGGCCGCCCGAGCCGAAAGCGCAATCCCCCCGAGGCTCGCCGCCATATCGAGAATGGAACAATCGATCACGCAACCCTTGCCGCTGCGGGACGCGGCAAAGACGCCGGCGGCGACGCCGAACGCAAGGCCGAGCGCCCCGCCGCCGTCGCCGAGAACCGTCGGCGGAGGAATCGGCGCCTGCCCGTCGCGCGCGGCGAGCGACAAGACGCCGCTCAGCGCGAGATAGTTGAGATCGTGCGCCGCAGCTTGGGCAAGCGGGCCGTCCTGTCCCCAGCCGGTCATCCGTCCGTAGACGAGACGCGGGTTGCGTTTGGCGCAGTCGGCGGGGCCGAGGCCCAGACGCTCCATGACGCCCGGCCGATTGCCCTCGATCAGCGCGTCCGCCGTCGCGATCAGCGTCAGCGCCTCCTCGACCGCTTCCGGACGCTTCAAATTGAGGAGGACAACCCGCTTTCCGCGCCGCAAGGGGCCTTCGGCGAGCGGCTTATCCGGATCGCCGAGCTTGGCCTTGTCCGGACGGACGACCGCGACCACATCCGCGCCGAGATCGGCGAGCATGCGCCCGGCGAGCGGCCCCGGACCGATCCCCTCGAACTCGATCACCTTCATGCCCGCAAGCGGACGCATCATGCACCACCCCCAGAATCATCCTATACTGGCGCTTGAACGGGAACAGAGTCGACCGATCTCTCAAGATCGCTCCGGAAACAGCGCGGCGAGCCCGCGCGGCGAGGCCTCGGCGACGCCACGCTCGGTGATCAGCCCCGTCACCAGCCGGGCCGGCGTGACGTCGAACGCCGGATTCGCGGCCTGGCCGCCCTCCGGGGCGATTCTTACGCGCCTGATCGCGCCTTGATCGTCGCGGCCCTGGACGAAATTGACCTCGTCGGCGCTGCGTTCCTCGATCGGGATTTCCTTCACGCCGTCGCGCACCGTCCAGTCGATCGTCGGCGACGGCAGCGCGACATAGAACGGCACGGAATTGTCGCGCGCCGCGAGCGCCTTCAGATACGTGCCGATCTTGTTGCACACGTCCCCACCGGCGGTCGTCCTGTCCGTGCCAACGATCACCATGTCGATCAAGCCATGCTGCATCAAATGGCCGCCGGCGTTGTCGACGACGAGCGTATATGGCGCGCCGTGATGGTGAAGCTCCCAGGCCGTGAGTGAGGCGCCTTGATTGCGGGGTCGGGTCTCATCGACATACACGTGAACGTTAAGACCTGCTTCTATCGCCATGTAGATCGGCGCGGTCGCCGTGCCGTAATCGACTGTGGCGAGCCAACCGGCGTTGCAATGGGTGAGGATATTGACGGGCTCGCCGGGCTTCTTGTCCGCCGCGAGGCGTCGAAGGAGCTTGAGGCCATGCGCGCCGATTGAGCGGTTGATATCGACGTCCTCGTCGGCGATGCGCTTCGCCTCCGCGTAAGCCGCGGCCGCTCTCGCGTGCGGCGCGAGGGGCGCGAGATGCGTGCGAACCGCGTCCAGCGCCCAGCGCAGATTGATCGCGGTCGGCCGGGTCACGGCAAGTTCGGCATGCGCGGCATCGAGCGCCGCGTCGCTCGGATCGGCGCGCATCGCGAGCGCGAGTCCATAGGCCGCGGTCGCCCCGATCAGCGGCGCGCCGCGCACCCACATATCGCGGATCGCAATCGCCGCCTCCCCCACATTGCGCAGGGTCGCGACTTTGAACTCATGCGGCAGCCAGCGTTGATCGATGATGTCGACGCTCGAGCCGTCCTCATTGAGCCAGATCGTCCGATACGGCCGTCCGTCAACCTTCACGAAAGCGCGCTCCTTTTCCCGCCCGACGACCCTGGCCCATGATCGTGGCGGCGATATCACAGAGCGACGCTATTGGCCAAGCGCTTGACCAAGCAGCCTGCGTGCGACAATCTCCATTCCCCAAGCAGCCGCGCTCTTAGGCGAGAGCGGGCCAGTCGGAAGGCCTTGAAACAATGACCATTGTCAAAGTCGGAGAGGCGAAGACGCATCTTTCCGATCTGCTCGCGCGGGTTGAGGCGGGCGAAGAGATCATTATCGCACGGGGCGACGCGCCCATCGCCAGGCTGACGAAGATCCAAAAAGAAGACGATCTGACCGCGGTCCTTGCCGAGGCGCGCGCCGCGCGGGCGCGGGCGAAGCCGGTGACCCGGGCGGAAGTCTTCGCATGGCGGCGCGAACGGGTGCGCAGCGCGTGACCGTTGTGGTCGACGCCTCGATTGCCGCCGCCTGGCTGCTCCCCGAGGACGACAGCGACGCAGCCGAAGCGATCATCGCGGCGCTCTCGGAGCGATCGCCCGTCCCGTCGCTCTTCTGGCATGAGGCGCGCAACATTCTCATCATGGCCGAGCGGCGCGGACGGGTCGTCGCCGGCGAGCCTGCCGCCGCGATGGGCCGGCTCCGTCGGCTGCCGCTCGAGGACGCGGGAGCAGGCTCGGACGGCGCGGTTCTCGCCCTTGCGCTGACGCACGGGTTGAGCGCCCATGATGCGGCCTATCTCGCGCTTGCGCAGGAGCGCAGCCTGCCGCTCGCGACGCTCGATCCAAAGCTCGCCCAAGCGGCGCAGCGGGAAGGCGTAGCGCTGCTCGGGCCGCTTCGAGCCTTGCATGCGTAAGCGGCCGGGGAGCCGGAGCGCGCGACATTCGTCAGCCCCATGACGACGCGGCGATTCACTCTTCAGGAGGCGACGGACCTCGCCGCGCGCGCGATCCGCGCCTCGGGCGCGAGCGACGAAGCGGCGTTGTCCTTGGCTCGGGCGACCGTCTCCGCAAACGCGCACGGCAAAGGCTCGAGCGGCTTCTCTCACCTCATGGACTATCTCGCCGCCCTCAAAGCGGGACGGATCGTCGGGGCCGCCGAGCCGCTCATGACGTCGCCAGCTCCCGCCGCGATCCATTGCGACGCGAGAGGCGGGATCGCGCAGGTCGGTTTCGACCTGGCCTTCGACTCGCTCTGCGAGCGCGCAAAGACTTTCGGGATCGCGCTCTTCGCCCAGAACGGAAGCTACACCACGGGCGAGCTCGGCTATTATCCGCGCCGTCTCACTGAGGCCGGTCTCGTCGGATTCGCCGCAACCAGCGGGCCCGCGCTGATGACGGTCGCCGGCGCCAAGGCGCCGGTCTATTGCACGAACCCGATCGCCTTCGCCGCGCCGCTCGACGAGGGGCCGCCGCTGTTGATCGACCAGGCGTCGAGCGCGACTGCGTTCGTCCAGCTCCGGCACTACGCCGAACGAGGCGAGGCGCTGCCTGCGGGCTGGGCGGTCGACCATGAGGGCGAGCCGACAACCGATCCGCAATCGGCGCTTCGCGGCGCGCTCCTCGCTTTCGGCGGCGCGCGCGGCGCCAATATTGCGCTCATGGTCGAGGTCATGGCCGCCGGGCTCGCGGGCGCGAACTGGGCGCTCGACGCGCCCTCTTTCACCTCGGGGAACCGGTCCCCCGGGGCAGGGCTCCTCGTCATCGCCATCACACCGGGCCTGCTTGCGCCGGACTTTCCGCAGCGCCTCAGACTCCACCTCGATCGACTGGCGAAGCTCGGCATTCACATTCCCGGCCGGCGCGCCGCCGCGGATGAGATCGAGCTGCCCGACGCGCTGGTGAGCGACATCGAACGGGCCTCGCAATGACGGTTCCACGCGATCGCAAGAGACTCGACGGAGAGGTGACATGACGAAGCGCCCACGCATCGGAGTGATCGGTTCGACCAACATGGATCTGACGACCACGGTCGAGCGCATGCCGGTTTGGGGCGAGACGGTTCTCGCCAAGCATTTCGAGACGAGCTTCGGCGGCAAGGGCGCGAACCAGGCTGTCGCGGCGGCCAAGCTCGGCGCCGAGGTCGTGATGGTTTCGAACATCGGCGACGATGCTCTGGGCGGGAACGCGCTCGCCAATTTCGAGAGCTGCGGCATCGACGCCACGCATGTCCGTCGCATTCCCAATCAGTCGACCGGGACGGCGACGATCCTGGTCGACGAAGGTTCGGGCGACAATGCGATCCTCATCGTCGCGGGGGCCAACGGCGACTTGAGCTCGGCCGACGTCGAGGCCGCAAGCGAGGCGCTCAAGCGGTGCGATCTCATCTTGCTTCAGCTCGAGATCCAGCTCGAGACCGCCTATGCCGCCATTCGCTTTGGCCGCCAAAACGGCGTCAAGACCGTGCTCAATCCCGCGCCGGCCCGCCGCAACCTTGACATGGACATCGTGAGGCAAGCGAGCTTCCTCATCCCCAACGAGACCGAGCTCGCCATCCTCACCGACATGCCGGTCGAATCCGAAGCCGAGGTCGCCGCCGCCGCGCAGAGCCTCGTCAGCCAAGGCGTGGAGACGGTCATCGTGACGCTCGGCGCGAGAGGCTCGCTGCTCGCGACGCGCGAGGGCGCGCGGCCGATCGCGCCCGTCAAGGTCCAGGCCGTCGACACGACGGGCGCCGGCGACGCATTCATCGGCAGCTTCGCGCGCTATCTCGCCGGCGGCCTTTCGCTCGACCCGGCGCTAGTCGAAGCGACGCGCTATTCCGCCTTTTCGGTGACCCGCCATGGCGCGCAGAAGTCGTTCGCAACCGAGGCCGAATTCGCCGCGTTTCAGCGGTAGCTACTTACGGATTTCCTTGCAGACATTCATGCGGTGCGGGTCGCCCCCCAGCTCGCACTGAAATCCGCATTCGTAGTCGCCGCCGGTTTTCACCTGGATCGCCTTCATCCGCTCGATCGCCTGATCTCGGCAGTAGCTGAATGTCTTGAAGCGCGGAGTCACGTCGAACCGGGTCCGGTCGGTCCGATCCGGATAGACGATCGCGGCCCACTCGCCGGGGGCGTCGTCGCATCCGGCGAGCAGAAAGAAAGCCAGGAATAGCGGGCCCCTCATTTTGGCCTCTGCGATCGTGGTCATCGCCGCTCACACCCTCCCACGAACAGCTTGCCGCGCGGCGCCCCTCTGCAAGGCGAAGTTGTCCTTCGACGCCGCGTCCCGCTTCCTGGCAAAGCCATCCCGTGCAGACTAGCTGTGATCTTACAGGAGGTTGTCCATTCGGTTTGGGGAGGGTCCGCGCCGATCTCGCGCCGCGCCTTCGAAGCGGCGGAAGCCGGGCGCACGTGCAAACACACCCGCCGGCGCAAGCGGGACTGGGGCGGCGGAGAATTCGATCCGAGCGGAGCCCGCCGCCCGGTCTATTCCGTCCGGGCGACTTGGAAGCCGGCGAAGGACTGGGTGACCGGCATCAATTCGAGCGTGTTGATGTTGAGATGCGGCGGCAGCTCGGCCACCCACAACATCGTCGCCGCGATGTCGGCGCCGCTCATCGGCTTTGCGCCGCGATAAAATGTGTCGGACGCGCCCTTGTCGCCGCCGGTGCGCACGAGCGTGAACTCAGTCTCGACCATGCCGGGCTCGATCGACGTGACGCGCACGCCGGTGCCGTGCAGATCGCTGCGCAGACCCAGCGAGAACTGGGTGACGAACGCCTTGGTCCCGCCGTAGACGTTGCCGCCGCTATAGGGATAGGTGGCGGCGACGGACGAGACGTTGATGATCGCGCCGCGCCGGGCGATCAGCGTCGGCAGGACCTTGTGGGTCAGGGAAACGAGCGCGCTGACATTCGTGTCGATCATCGTCTTCCATTGAGCGAGATCGGCGGTCTGTGCGGGATTGCGGCCGAGCGCGAGCCCAGCGTTGTTGATGAGAAGATCGATGCCGCGAAATCCCTCGGGCAGCGCCGCCAGCGCCGCGTCGCGCGCCGCCTCGTCGCGGACGTCGAACAATGCGGGATGCGCCTTGTCGGCGCCAAGCGCGGACACGAGCGCTTTCAGTCGCTCGGCGCGCCGGCCAGTCACGACGACGCGCCACCCGGCCGCCGTGAACGCGTGGGCGGCGGCTTCGCCGATCCCCGAAGTGGCGCCCGTAATCAGAGCCGTTTTGCTCATGCCGTCCCCCTGTCTTGATCGCGATGGCGGCGTCGCGCCGCGCCGCCTGATACCACGGAGGGAGGCGTCGGACGAAGCGCAGGATTCTCCGAGTTGCGCCTGTTGGCAGGCGCTTATTCTCGGGCGGCGCGTCCGATTCATGCTTTAAGTGAAATGGGTGAAAAGGCCGGCCGCCCCGGCTTGCAATGTGCTGCGCTACAGGCGCGGCGCCTGAATGACGAGACCATCGATGGCTGTCGAACATCGCCTTACACGCAAGCGCCTTGGGATCATCACGCCCTCGTCGAATACGGTGCTTGAGCCTGTCGTGACCGGCCTCGCCGCCGAACTGCCCAACCTGTCGCTGCACTTCGCACGGTTTCGGGTGACGGAGATCAGCTTGTCGCAAGCGAGCCTCAAGCAGTTCGAGACGCGCGACATCCTCGAAGCGGCCCGGCTTCTCTCGGACGCCAGGGTCGACGGGATCAACTGGAGCGGCACCTCCGCCTCGTGGTTGGGACTTGAGCGCGATCGAGCCCTCTGCGCCGCGATTCTCGAGGAGACTGGAATCCCAGCCACCACGGCGACGCTGAGCATGGTGGAGGCTTTGCACGCGCAGGGCGTCCGGCGTGTCGGTCTCGTGACGCCCTATGTCAAAAATGTCCAAGAGCGCATCATTGAGACATTCGCGAAGGAATCGATCGACGTGATGGTCGAGCGCCACTTGAGCCTGACCGAGAATCTCATGGTCGCCGAGACAACCGACGATCAGATTCTGGGCATGGTCGAGCAGGTCGGGGCTTCACGCCCGGAAGCCATCCTGATCCTCTGCACCAATCTTAAGGGCGCCCCTCTCGTCCGCGCGATCGAGCGCAAGCTCAAGCTGCCAGTCTTGGATTCAGTCGTCCTCGGCCTGCTCGGCGGGCTGCGATCGATCTCCGTCGACTTTTCGCACTTGAGCCGCGCCGGACAGGTTTGCGAATGGAAGTGGTGATGATGAAGCCGGGCGGACCCGCCTGACCGCGCTCTTGCAGGCGCCCGCGCCGGTTTACGAATGAAACTCAAGAGCGCTGCGGTAGAGGATGTAGAAAGCCACGCAAAACACGAGGCCGGCAAAAATCCGGTTCAAGGTCGCCTTGTGAGAGGCGAGCTGGGTCGCGAGCGTCATGCCGATGATCCCGCCGGCGAAACCGCCGATGAGATATTCTCCGGCGACCCTCCAGTCGATCAGACCGGCTAGGCCATATGTGATCGAGGTCGTGAGGCCGAACGCCGCGACCGCGAGCAGCGAGGAGCCGATCGCGCAGATCATCGGCATGCCGGTTGCAAAGAGAAGGCCCGGCACGATGAGAAAGCCGCCGCCAATGCCGAAGAAGCCGGAGAGAACGCCGACGACAAAGGCTGTGGCGACGAGGAAGAAGAGACTGCGCGGCTCAGGGCTCGTCGCGGAAACGCCGGCTGGGACAGCGGCAACGCCCCGCGCATCCTTCCGCCGCAACATGAGCGTGCCCACAACGATCATCAGGAGGGCGAAGAGGAAGATGAGCTTCTTGCCGTCGATCTGCTGGCCGAGCAACGAGCCCAAGGTCGCTCCGGCGACGCCGACGATCGAGAACACGATCGCGCAGCGCCACTGCACGTTTCCGGCTCGCGCATGGCCGCAAAAGTTGAGGAACGCGTTCGCCGACACGGCGAGCGCTCCCGTCCCGATCGCGACATGCGGCTGCAAGCCGACCACGTAGAGCAGGAGCGGCGTCGCGATAATCGACCCGCCGCCGCCGATGAGGCCGAGCGTGAAACCCACCAAACTTCCGCAGAGCACCGCCGCGACCGGGTGCAGCACATCCACCGTTACCCCCTCTCTCGGCGGGGCCGGACGAAATTCATTTCCCTAAATCGATCAATCCAATCGACTATTCTTATTGGACGAAAGGACGCCATCCGCCCAATATCGCTCGGTATTCGCAATCGCAAGACCGACATGCTTCACACGTAAACGTGCCTTCGTCATAAGAGGGCGTCCCTCACCGGGGGCCAGAGAAGGTTGATGGACAAAAGAAGTCGTTCCCTTGTCGCTTGGTTCGCTCTCCCCGCGCTGGCGTATCCACTTTTCTTTGCGACGCTTCACCATGCGGATGCGGACGTGAGCGCGCCGGCGCCCGCGGCGCCATCCGCCCCCGCGGCGGGCTCCCAATCGTCGTGGGTCGTGCCGGACATCGACAAGCTGCCGGACGACGACTGGGGCCGAACCGTGCGATATGGCAGGGACCTCGTCGCCAAGACCGCGTCGCTGATCGGGCCCGGAGCGCCGGATCCGGCGCATCGATTCGCCGGCAACAATCTCAATTGCGCGAGCTGTCATCTCGAGAACGGCGCCAAGGAGTTCGGCCTCCCGTTCGTCGGAACCTATGCGGATTTCCCCAACTATCGCGCGCGCTCCGGCGCTGTGGGCACGATCGAGGACCGCATTCAGGGCTGCATGGTTCGAAGCATGAACGGCAAAAAGCTCCCAGGCGACAGCCCGGAAATGACGGCGATGGTGGCCTATCTCAAGTTCATGTCGACCGGCCGTCCGGTTGGCGCGCCAGTCGCGGGACGCGGCGCAGGGCGGATGCCCGAATTGACGCGCGCCGCTGATCCCGTGCGCGGCCAAAAGGTCTTCGCGCAGGCCTGCGCCGTCTGTCATGGCGATCAGGGCCAAGGCCAGCGCGCAGGCGCCGGCGACGCCCAAGGCTACACAATCCCTCCCTTATGGGGACCGGACAGTTTCAACGACGGCGCGGGAATGACGCGGCTCATCAATGCGGCGAACTTCATCCATAACAATATGCCGGCTGGCGCGACGTGGAAGACGCCGGCGGTGTCGGTCGAGGACGCATGGGATGTGGCCGCGTTCATCGACTCGCAGCCGCGACCTCAGAAAGCGCAGCTCGATCGCGACTTTCCGAACAGGCTGCAGAAGCCGGTCGACACCCCCTATGGCCCCTATGCCGATGGCTTCGACGAAGCGCAGCACAAGTTCGGTCCATTCCAGCCCATTCGTGAAGCGATCAAGGCGCTCGAAGCTTCAAAGACGCAGCCCGCAGCTGAGCATGGCGACTGAAGCGCGCTTCGCCCGATCCGCCCTGGCGAGGCGGGCCTAAACGCGAACGATCACCCAAGGAGAAGACAATGAACGTGAACACCGACAGACGCGCCGCGCTGCAGACTTTGGGCGCCACGCTCGCCGCAGGGGGCGCAAGCCTGCTCACGGCGCAAGCGCGCGCCGCGGAGAGCCCGTCCGAATTGCCGAAAGGCGCGATGGCGCTCACGGAACTCACGGCGCGGCTCGCCTCCGCCCCGCGCCGGCGGGACTTCAAGACCGTTCCGATGATCCTCAACGACAAGGAGCAGTGGGATCACGAGGCGCTTTCCGAAATCCTCGCCTACAAACCCGACGCCAAGCAGGCGTGGGACAACACGGACATCGCCGGATCGTGGCTCAACGTGATGCGCAACTCCCTCAACGCGCAAGTCTGGTCTTTCCGCCATCCCGACTTTCTTGTCGTCTCCGCCACCCACGGCCCGGCCCATTTCGCGCTCTATGACCAGGCGATGTGGGACAAGTACAGCCTCGGCAAGCTCGCCGGCAAAGGCTTCGAGGCCAACACGAACACGCTGATCGTCGAGCACGCCGGCGCGAAGGCCGACCCTCAGAACTATGAGGACCCTAAAGGCGTCGACTCGCCCGCCAACAATTCGATTCCGGCGCTACAAAAGCGCGGGGCGGTTTTCCTGTCGTGCCACAACGCCATCTGGGAGCAGGCCTCGAAGCTGATCGAAACCGACGTCAATCCGGACAAGCTCTCGCTCGATGCGCTGGCCGCGGAGCTCACGAACCATCTCGCGCCCGGCGTCGTCCTCACGCCCGGCGCTGTCGCGACCTTGGCCGAGCTTCAGCGGGCGGGGTTCGCTTATGCGCGGTAAATGGATTTCGCTGGCGAGCGCTCTGGTTCTGCTCGCCGCGCAATCGGCCTTTGCTGAGGAGGCCGCCCCGAAGCCAAACATCTTTCCGCCCTGGCAGCATGGCGAGAACAACGACGCCATCGATCGGGGCGTGGAGTTCACCGTGCCTCAGATCGACGACCTCGCCGACTTCCACGGCGATCTCTCGGATCCGAAGCTCGTCCTCTATGTCGGCGGCAACTACTTCTTCGCCATGGCGCCGCTCGTGCGAGCGTTCGAGGCCGCGCATCCCGAATATAGGGGGCGCGTCTACTGGGAGACGATCCCGCCTGGCCTGCTCGTTGAGCAGCTCAAGGCGGGCGGGCGCATCACCTCCGGCAACATGACCTGGACCGCCAAAGCCGACGCCTATTTCGCGGGTCTGAAGGCGGTGAACGGCTTGATCGAGAAGGGCCTCCTGACCGGCCCAGCCGTGCCTTACGTCACCAACACGCTCACGATCATGGTGCGGAAAGGCAATCCGAAAGGGATCAAGGCGCTCGCCGACCTCGCGCGGCCGGACCTGAAGCTCGCGATGCCAAACCCGCAAACCGAAGGCGTCGCCCGGCAGATCAAGGCGTCGCTGAACAAGGCGGGGGGCGATGCGCTGACGAAAGCGGTCTATGAGACCAAGGTCGGCGACGGCAGCGCGGCGCTGACGCGCATCCACCACCGGCAAACGCCGCTCTTTCTCATGCAAGGCGCAGCCGACGCGGGCGTCACCTGGCAATCGGAAGCGATTTTTCAGGAGCAGATTGGGAATCCGATCGAGCACGTCGACATCCCTGACGCGCAGAATACAACGGCGATCTACGCCGGAGCGGAAGTTGCAGGGGCGCAGCACCCTGAGGCGGCGCGCGCCTGGCTCGATTTCATTCGCTCGCCGGAGTCGCTCGCGATTTTCGAACGTTACGGCTTCAAGCCCTACGACGCGACGAAGCATGAGGGCGCGGATTAGGAAAGAGGAACGCCCACGAACTCAGTCCGCGATGGCGCCGCTGAGATCGCCATCGCGGCCAGAAACGTAGCTGAACGTCCCACCACGCAACGATGTGAGCAAGGAATGGGCGCCTATGACGACCGCTACGTTCGGGTTCGCGATGTGTGGCTGTTCAAACACCTCAACATTCGCATCAACTTTTATTCTCCACACCTCGGGACATGGGCCGAATTGGCCGTCCCGTAGGCGCGCGGTCGAAGCCTACGAACCCCATCCAATCGAGACCTAGGGAAGAGCGGACCTTCCCGGAGGCGGCGTTCGCCGGGCGCACGTTGATCGCCCCGGCTGCCTGTCCGCTTTAAGCGCCCAAGCGGCTGAAGCGGACGTCCGGGATGTCGACCGACGCTTGACGGGGGTTTGCAACGACGGCGCCGGCCGAACCGCCACTGGACAATCATTCTGCTTGGGGTGATTGTGGTCGGCAAAGAAACCGGCCGACGTCAACAAGGCTGGTACGGGAGGACGTCATGAATTTGAAGCTATCCTGCATAGCTCTCGGCGTGAGCTTTTTTGCCGTTCCCGCGTCCGCGGACGACACAGTCAAGATTGCCTTTATCGATCCTTTGTCCGGCGGCGGCGCTTCGATTGGCGAAGTCGGCTTAAAGACTTTTCAGTATCTCGCCGACGATCTCAACGCCAAGGGTGGGCTGAACGGCAAGAAGATCGAAATCGTCGGCCTCGACAATAAGACCAATCCGCAAGAAAGTTTGATTCAGGCGCAAAAGGCGGCCGACCAGGGCATTCGGATCATTACACAGGGGAATGGGTCGTCGGTTGCGGCCGCGCTCTCGGATTGGGTCACGAAATACAATGACCGCAATCCCGGGAAGGAGATCCTTTATCTCAATTATGCGGCTGTCGATCCCATCCTGACCAACGACAAGTGCTCGTATTGGCACTTTCGTTGGGACGCCAATTCCGACATCAAGATGGCCGCGCTGACCACCTTCATGAAGGGCCGACCCAATATAAAAAAGGTCTATCTGATCAACCAGGATTATTCGTTCGGCCAGTCTGTGCGCAAAGAGGCGCGAGCGTTGCTGAAGGAGAAGCGCCCCGACATCGAGATCGTCGGCGACGAAGTGCATCCGCTTCTGAAGGTCACGGACTTTTCTCCCTATATCGCCAAGATCAAAGCCTCGGGCGCCGACACCGTGATTACTGGCAATTGGGGCCAGGACCTCGCTCTGCTGGTGAAAGCCGCCGCCGACGCCGGCCTGCAGACCGATTGGTATACGTATTACGCGGGCGGGGCGGGCGGACCCACAGCTGTCAAGCAGACCGGCCTCGCCCACCGCATCTACCAAGTCAGCGAGGGCGTGCCGAATTCGGCGACCGAGGCCGCGCAGACTTGGGAGGCCGCCTTCCGGGCGAAACTCGGCGTCTCGCTCTTCTATCCTCGCGCGGTCAACGAAATGCGGATGCTGGCGAAGGCGGCGGCTCAAGCCAAGTCGGATGACCCGAAGGCGATCGCCCCTCAGCTCGAGGGAATGACCATCGAGGCTTTCGACGGGGGCGAGGCGACGATGCGCAAGGACGACCATCAATTCTTTCAGGACATGTACATCAGCAGCCTCGGCCCGCTGGATCCCGGCGCGAAATTTGAAGAGGAAGGCACCGGCTGGGGATGGAAGCTCGTAGGCGCGGTCAAGGCGAACGACACGATCTTGCCAACGACCTGCAAAATGGAGCGGCCTTAACTCAAAGCGACCCTGTCGTCGCTGTCCACAGATCGCGTGGCCGCGCCATTCGCTGGAAAGTCGCGCTCCGATGCTTGAGATCGTCATCTTCTCGACACTCAACGGCGTCCTTTACGGAATGCTGCTTTTCATGTTGGCGAGCGGGCTCACCCTGGTGTTCAGCATGATGGGCGTGCTGAACTTCGCTCACGCGAGCTTTTATATGCTCGGCGCCTATTTCGGCTTCGAGATCAGCCGCCATTTCGGCTTCTGGCCGGGGTTTGTCCTTGCTCCATTGCTTGTCGGCGGCATCGGCGTGTTGGTCGAGCGTTTTGGGCTGCGCCGTCTGCATAGGCTCGGCCATGTCTCGGAGCTCTTGTTCACGTTCGGCTTGGCGTTCGTGATCGAAGAGGTCGTGCAGATGATTTGGGGCAAATTGCCCGTCGATTACCAGACGCCGCCGTCGCTCGATTTCGTCGCCTTTCGCCTCTTCGATACGACCTATCCCGCCTACCGTATGTTCATGCTCATAACTGCGGTCGCCATGTTCGCGACCCTTTTGCTCGTGCTGACCAAGACCCGCGTCGGCCTCATCATCCAAGCCGCGCTTACCCATCCGGACATGGTGGCGATGCTCGGGCATGACGTGCCGCGCCTGTTCATGGTCGTGTTTGGCGCGGGCGCGGCGCTGGCTGGGCTCGCCGGCGTGATCGCCGGACCGGCATTGGTGACGCAGCCTTCCATGGCGGCGCTGCTTGGACCCATCCTTTTCGTCGTGATCGTCGTCGGCGGCCTTGGTTCTTTGACCGGGGCTTTTGTGGCTTCGCTGCTGATCGGGATCGTGCAGACCTTCGCGGTCGCGATGAATTTTTCCCTTTCGGGATTGTTCGGCCCGGTCGCGCCGCCGCTTCTCGGCGACCTCTGGCAGGTGACGGTCGCGCAGCTCGCGCCAATTCTCCCCTATCTCCTGCTCGTGACGATGCTGATCTTCCGGCCGACCGGCCTCATTGGAAAGCGCGAATCGTGACGCCGTTCGTCCGCTTCCTCTGGCCGTGGCTGGCGCTCGCGATCGTATTCGCCGGAGTCCCGCAAATCTTTTCCTCAGGTTCGGCGCTGACGATGATGTCGGTCATGGGCGAGATGATCATCTTCGCGCTCTCCTTCAATATGCTGCTCGGGCAGACCGGTCTCCTGTCCTTCGGCCATGCCGTCTATTTCGGCCTCGGCGGGTTTGTAGCCATTCACGCCATGAACGCCTTGATCCACGCGAAGGCGGGCGTCCCCATCGTCGTGATGCCGCTTGTCGGGGGAGCGGCCGGGCTAGCCTTCGGATTGCTGTTCGGGTTCATCTCGACCAAGCGCGCCGGGCTTGTCTTTTCGATGATTTCGCTCGGGCTTGGGGAACTCGTCTCGTCGAGCTCGTTCGTTCTGCGCTCATTTTTTGGCGGAGAGGAGGGGATCACCACCAATCGCACCAAGCTCGCGCCGTTCTTCGGGCACAGATTCGGGTCGCAGATCGAGGTCTACTATCTCGTCGCCGTCTGGTGCTTCCTCTGTATCGCTGCGATGTACGCGTTAACGCGCACGCCTTTCGGCCGGATGTGCAACGCGGTCCGCGAAAATGGCGAACGCGTCGAATATGTCGGATATTCCGCGCAGACGATCCGCTTCATCGCCTTCAGCTTTGCGTCGTTCTTCGCTGGAATTGCCGGCGGTTTGACGGCGATCAACTTCGAGATCATGAACTCGCAGCAGCTCGGCGCCCAACAATCGGCCCTCGTTTTGCTGATGTCGTACATCGGCGGCGTCGGATATTTCGCCGGCCCGATCGTTGGCGCCATCGTCATCACTTTCCTGCAAATCAGCCTCTCCGACGTCACGGACGTCTGGCAGCTTTATCTGGGCCTTCTGTTCATCGGCTTTGTTCTGTTCGCTCCTGGCGGAATCGTCGGATGGCTCATGCTCCATAGGGACGCGATGCTTAAGCGTGGACTGTGGGGTCTTGCGCCGGCCTACGCGATGGTTGCGCCAGCCTTGGCGGCAAGCTTCATCGGCGCGGTGATGCTGATCGAACTCGCCGAGCGCGAGCTCGCTTTGGCGCGCAGCGAAGGGTCGGCGATGCGCCTGTTCGGCTTTGCGGTCGACGCGGCGTCGTTGGCGCCGTGGTCGATAGCGCTCATCCTGTTCTGCGGCGGCGTCGGCGCGACATGGCTGCTCTGGCCGAGAGTCACCGACGCCTGGGATGCGGTCAACGTTCGCTTGACGGCGAGGACTCAGGCATGGGCGTCGCCCTCTCGTTAGTCGACCTGCACAAGAGTTTCGGGCCCACGGAGATCATCCGCGGCGTTTCGCTCGACGTGGCCGCGGGAGAGCGGCATGCGATTATCGGGCCCAACGGCGCCGGCAAGTCGACGCTATTTCATCTGATTAGCGGTCGACTCAAGCTGACGGCCGGCGAGGTGCGCCTCAACGGCGCGCGCATAGACGGCCTGCCGCCCCACCAGATCTGTCGCCGCGGTCTGTCGCGCAGCTTCCAGATCACCAACATCTTTCCCAGGATGTCGGTCTACGAAAATCTGCGCTGCGCCGCCCTCTGGTCGCTCGGACACAAATATGCGTTCTGGGCGCCGCTCGATGGGCTTCGCGACGTCAGTGAAAAGGCGGACTGGCTGATGGAAAGGATCGGCCTGACCGCGCGGCGCGACGTTCAGGCGGGAGTTCTGACCTACGCAGAGCAGCGGGCGCTGGAGATCGGAGTCACGATCGGCGGGGGCGCCGACGTGCTGTTGCTGGACGAACCCACGGCGGGAATGAACAGGGCCGAATCCGAGCAAGCCGTCGCTCTGATCAGGCAGGTGACCGAGGGCAAGACGCTGGTCATGGTCGAGCACGACATGGACGTCGTCTTCAATCTCGCGGATCGCATCTCGGTCCTGGTGTACGGGCGGATCGTCGCGAGCGGCGCCCCCAGTTGCATCCGTGAGAATGACGCGGTGCGCGAGGCCTATCTCGGACAGGCGACCGGCTCATGAGAAGGCCGCTCCTCGAAGTCACGGACATACACGCCTATTACGGGAAGAGTCACATTCTGCATGGCGTCACGTTCCGCGTCGACGAAGGCGAAATCGTCTCTTTGCTCGGCCGCAACGGCGTCGGCCGTTCGACGACGATCAAGGCGATCATGGGCGGTGTCCCGCGGAAAGGCTCGATCTGCTTCAAAGGCGATGAGATCGTCGGGTTGAAGCCGCATCAAACTGCGAGGCGAGGCCTCGGCTACGTACCGGAGACCCGCGACATTTTCCCCGGATTGACAGTGCGGCAGAATCTCCTGCTCGGCGAAAAGCCCGGCATTGGCGCCGTTCGCTGGACGATCGACGACATGTTCCGGATTTTCCCGGTGCTTTCCGAGCGTGCGGATACGCCGGGCGGAGTCTTGTCAGGCGGCGAGCAGAAAATGCTCGCGATGTGCCGGACGCTGATGGGGAATCCGGATCTCATCATGATCGACGAGCCGACCGAGGGTCTCTCGCCAGCCATGGTCGAGCATGTCGGCCGGCTGCTCGAGGAAATCGCCAAACGCGGCGTCGCGATTTTGCTTGTCGAGCAAAAGCTCACGATCGCCTTGAAAGTCAGCGATCGACTTTACGTGATGGGCCACGGCAAAATTGTCTACGGCGGCACGCCGGCGGCGCTCAGCGCGGCGGCGGACGTTCGTAAGGAATGGCTCGAAGTGTGACGCGAGCGGCCGGCCTCCGTCGGCTGGCTCGCCCGCCATCATTCCTCCCGGCGCCACCAGGTCGGGAGATCGACGCCGAAGAGCGGCGTCTCGTCCGGCCGGCCGAGCTTGGCCGAATAGGCGATCCATTGCTCAGGCGCGTAATACAACGGCACGATATAGAAGCCGGAGATCAAGAGACGGTCGAGCGCCCTCACCGCCGCGACGAAATCCTCCATGCTTCTCGCCGCCAGGATCGCCGCGATCATCGCGTCGATTGCGGGCGAGCGGACGCCGCTGATGTTGTAGGCGCCTTGCGCGTCGGCGGCGGCCGAGCTCCACCGGCCGCGCTGCTCGTTGCCCGGCGATGGCGAGGCGATCCACGAGCCGATCATCATGTCGAAATCGAAGCTCGTGCGCCGCCGCTGGAACTGGACTTCGTCGACGAGCCGCACATTCGCCGCAACGCCGATGCGGGCGAGATTGCGCGCGTAGGCGAGCGCGAGGCGCTCCTCGTCGCGGTTCCTCACCAGGATCTCGAAGGCGAGCGGGCTCCCATGCGCATCGACGAGCCGCCCGTCGCGCAGCGCATAGCCGGCCGCCGCGAGCTTTTCGAGCGCGCTTCTTGCGATCGTGCGGTCGCGGCCCGATCCGTCGGAGACCGGCGCGCGCCACGTCCCCGCGATCACGTCGTCCCGCACCGCGCCGGGGTAGGGTTTCAAGAGCGCCGTTTCCCGCTCGGAGGCGGGCCGTCCGATCGACGACAACTCGCTGTCGTCGAAGAAGCCCTGGGAGCGCTTGTAGGCGCCGTCGAACAGATTGGCGTTGATCCACTCGAAGTCGAACATCGACGCCAGCGCCTCGCGGACGCGGGGATCGGCGAACATTTGGCGCCGCGTGTTGAAGGCGAAGCCTGACACGCCCTTCGGCAGCCGGCTCTCGATCGCCGCCTTGACGACGCGCCCGTCCTTGGCGGCGGGAAAATCATATTCCTTGCGCCACCGGTTCGGGTCGTCCTCGATCCGGTAGTCGATGAGCCCCGCCTTGAACGCTTCGAACATCGCCGTCGCGTCGCGGTAATAGTCGATGCGGATCTCATCGAAATTATAGAGCCCGCGCGAGACCGGCAGGTCCTTCCCCCAGTAGTTCGGGTCGCGCTTGAGAATGAGCCGCTCGCCGGGCTTCACCTCCGCCACCTTGTAGGGGCCGGAGCCGACCGGAATCTGCAGGGTCTGATCCTCGAAATGCTCGGCGTCCGTATGGGCGCGCGACAGCACCGGCATGATGGCGAGGGTCAGCGGCAATTCGCGGTCGTTGGCCCCGGAGAGATCGTAGCGTACCGTCCAGTCGTCGGGAGCGTCGATGCTTTTGACCAGGGAGAATGCGGCGCGCTGCTGCGGGCGCCCCTTGGCCTTGAGCAGGTTGAAGGTGAACAGGACGTCGGCGGAAGTGATCGGCGTTCCGTCCGAGAACCGCGCCGCCGGATCGAGGCGGAAGACGACGGCGTCGCGCGCGTCATTGGTTTCGATGCTCTTGGCGATGAGGCCGTAGAGCGTGAAGGGTTCGTCGGCCGAGCGCGCCATCAGCGATTGATAGACATTGCCGATGAGGCCCTGGGCGGTCGACAAGGCCTTGACGTTATAGGGGTTCAGGCTGTCGAAGGCGCCGAGATAGGCAAGATCGAGCCGGCCGCCCTTGGGCGCGTCGGGATTCGCGTAGGGCAGATGGTCGAAGCCGGGCTTGAGCGCGGGCTCGCCGTGCATGGCGATCGCGTGAGCGGGCGGACCGACGGCGCCCGCCTGCGCCAGAACGGTCGCCAGCGCGATTGCGAGCGCGGCGCCGAGGAGAGAGCGAATCGTCCGGCCGATCATGGCCGGGTTTCTATCACCGGAGGCGGCGGGTTTCGCAATCGGCGCCAGCGGTCGGCGCGATGGGCTTCCCCAGCCCCGGAAGCGCGAAATTGTTATTGGAATGTCGCTTTGAATATGGAAAGAGGGCGCCGGCTCCAGGAGGGCGCTGATTGCGTCCGGCGTCACAAGCGGCCCAAGGGCTCGTCGACGCCGATTTTTGGGCGCAAATGGGCGCAAGGTGAAGCGCGGCAGGAAGCGCGCTTAACGGTTCGAAAGGACGATTGATGAAATTTCAAGTCATGCGCGCGGGCGCAGCCGCCCTCGCAATGAGCGTCGCGCTCGTCGGCGCAGCGTCTGCGCAACAGACGCCGGCGAAGCCCGCGGCTCCGGCGGCGCCAGCAGCGCCGGGCGCGCCCGCAGCGCCCGGTCAGCAGCCGGCGCCCGCGCCCCCGTCAAAGGTCGACCTCGTATCGCCCGAGCCGCAATGGGCGAAGTTCTGCGCCAAGGAGCCGGGCAACGGCAAGGACGCATGCGCCACGATGCGCGACTTCTCGACCTCCGCCGACCAGCCGCCGATGATCAGCATCAACGTCTTCGACGTCGCGGGCGAAGAGAAGCGCAAGCTGCGCTTTCTGATCCTGCCGATCGGCATGTTGCTGAAGCCCGGGTTCCGGGTCACTGTCGACAAGGGCGAGCCGCTCGAAGGGCGCTACGACATGTGCTTCCAGAACGCCTGCTCGGCCGAGATCGAGATTGGCGCGAAGACGCTCGAGGCTCTGAAAAAGGGCCAGAACATGAGCCTTATGATGCGCGTGCCCGGCGGCGACGTGTCCGGGCGCGAGCTCACGTTCAACATTCCGATGAAGGACTTCGCCACCGCCTTCGACGGCAAACCGACCGATCCCAAGGTTCTGGAGCAGCAACGCCAGGCGCTGCAACAGCAGCTGCAGAAGAAGGCGGAGGAACAGCGGAAGGCCCTCGAGCAGCAGCAGGGCGCGGGCGCTGGAGCCGCTGCGCCCGCCGCTCCGGCAGCGCCCGCCGCTCCGCTCGCCCCGGCAGCGCCCGCCGCGCCGCCCGCCAAGTAAGCCAAAAACGCATCGGCCGCCTCCCGGCGGCCGATGTGAGCTTAGAGCGCGCGCCTCAAGTGAGGCGCGGCCGGCCGCGCGCGCAATATTTGCCGTCGTTCGTCCGCTCGAAGGCCTCGCTCACCTGCGGATGGTGGACCGGCTCGCCGGATTCGTCGGAAACGAGGTTCTGCTCGGAGACATAGGCGACGTACTGGCTGTCGGCGTTTTCGGCGTAGAGGTGATAGAACGGCTGCTCCTTGGCGGGACGCATCTCGGGCGGGATCGCGCGCCACCATTCCTCCGTATTGGCGAAGACCGGGTCGACATCGAAGATCACGCCGCGGAACGGGTAGAACCGGTGTTTGACGACCTCTCCGATCCCGAATTTCGCGTTGCGGCTTTCCATAGACTCCCGAGCTCCTTTGCCCACCACCCGACCGTTATAGCGCATCGCGCCGAAACGGAAACCGCTGACGACCTGCAAGGCCTTGCGCCGAGCCGCGGCCTCCACCGCGGCCTAGAAAAGCAAAAACCGGGCCGGCCGGTCACAACTTATAGAGGGCGGCGTAGTCGGCGTCCTTCGCCGACACCTGCCGGGCGAGGTCGACGATAACGCGCGCCTGTTTCCAGGTCGCGTCGTCCTGCATCTTGCCGTCGATCATGACGGCGCCCGATCCGTCCGGCATGGCGTCGAGAATTTTCTGCGCGAAGGCGACTTCGGCCGGATCCGGCGAGAAGACTTTCTTGGCGATCGCGATCTGGCTCGGATGGAGCGTCCAGGCGCCGGCGCAACCGAGCAGGAAGGCGTTGCGGAATTGCGCCTCGCAGGCGACCGGATCGGAGAAATCGCCGAATGGTCCATAGAAGGGCTTGAGGCCGTTCGCGGCGCAGGCGTCGACCATGCGCGCGATCGTGTAGTGCCACGGGTCCTGCTGGAAGCTCATGCGCGCGTCGCCGGCGCCGTCGGCGTCGGCGAGCACACGATAGTCGGGATGGCCGCCCCCGACGCGGGTCGTCTTCATGGCGCGCGATGCCGCGAGGTCGGCGGGGCCCAGGCTCATCCCATGCATGCGCGGCGACGCGGCGGCGATCGCCTCGACATTGTTGACCCCCTGCGCGGTCTCGAGAATGGCGTGAACGAGAATGGGCCGCTTGAGGCCGTGGCGCGCCTCGAGGAGCGCCAGATACTGGTCGAGGAAATGAATGTCCCAGTCGCCCTCGATCTTAGGCGCCATGACGACGTCGAGCTTGTCGCCGATCTCGCCGACAAGGCGCGTCATGTCGTCGATGAACCATGGCGAATTGAGCGCGTTGACGCGCGCCCATAAGCCTGTCGAGCCGAACTCGACCGCCTTCGCCATGGCGATCAGACCCTCGCGCGCCGCGGCCTTGGCGTCGATCGGAACGGCGTCTTCGAGATTGCCCAGCACTACATCGACCTGGCCGACGAGCTCGGGCGTCTTCGCGCGCACCTTTTCATTGTGCGGGGGCACGAAATGGATCATGCGCTCGAGGCGCGAGGGAAGCTCGGCGAGCGGGCGCGGGGCGCCGATCGCCAGCGGATCGAAATACCGACGTAGGGCTTTCATGAGCGCCGACTTCCGTCTCGAATGGGACTCTGTGACCGGGGCATAAGGCGATTTCGCCTCGGTCGCAATTCGTCGAATCGAGATGGCTCCGTCTGCCGCTGTCGCAGGCCGCATGGCGCGGCGGCGCGGGCGCCGCTGCGAAGCGGACGGCGCGGTGGAACTCAGAGAGCGCTGTGAAGTTCGCGAGCCGCGCTCTAGCACCGCACCTTTCGGAACGCGTAGACGCGACACCACCACGCCTGGTTCTCGGCCGCTCGCGCGGCGAGCAGGATCGAGGCGCGCGTGAAGGCGTGCACGATGCTCGCGCGCACGGGCGGCGAAACGGCGTCGGTCAGGAGCGCATCGACCTCTTTGGCCGCGTCGCTGATGGCCGCTTTGCTCTCTTCGATCCGCGCCTGCCCTTCGCTCGACTTGAGAGCGGCGTTGAACGCCTCCTCGGCCTTGGGATCGCTGAGCTGTGAGGAATAGGGCTGAATTTCGCGGCGCGCCTGAACGATGACCGACTGATCCTTGATGACCGCGACGGCCAGACAGAAGATGAGCGTGTCGAGCGCGGTCAGAAGATACCAGAGCTCTTCCGTTCCCTTGACGGGGCCGGCGTCAATTCTCGCGTCAGGCTGTGACTCTTGAGGCTTGGGCTCTTGAGCGGCCGCCGACGTCGCCAGGGCGGAAGCAAGGCTGCTCAAAAGGAACTGTCTTCGCCGCACCGAAAATCCTCCCAAAATAGGCCATTTCGGGCCAAAAGCCGCGCCAAACGACGCTCTTGCGCCGCCATTCGAGCCGCGTCGGCCAATCGATTGGGGCGTAAAACGAGCGCGATGGCGGCTTAACTGTAGCGGCCTTCGCGTCGGGAGTTGCGAGGAATTAATCCTGGGCGGCTTGGGAGCAAACACGCGGAAAGTAGAGGCTTAATGAAGTTCCCGCCCCCCATCGTCGAGGCTATCGTATGAGGGTCGCGGGCGGCGTTTTGAGATGTTGCGCGTCTCAATTCCCTCCCGGAAGCGCCCCCGCGATTCCCTTTCCTTCCAATGCGTTTTGCGATCCGCGTGGGCCGGCTCGCCGCTACGCCGCCGGCTGCGGCGCCGACCGGTCGCCGGGCTGGCGGCGCAAGCCTCTCACGGCGCCGAGACCAGCGCCCTCGAACCCCTCCGCAGGCATGAAGACTCGGGTCGGGAATCTCAGGGAATCTCTCCTGGAATCAATAGGATAAAAATCCCGAGACTCTTGTGCCTCCGTCCCGTTCACACTATGTCGCGCTCCAGATCACTGCAAGGCCGCACGCGAGATAAACGAACGGCCGAGCGGCGCATTGACGGCCCCCCGTGATCTTTTTTCTGAGGAGCATCACAATGAAACTGACAACGACCTTAACCCTTGCATCCCTGCTCGCGGTCTCTCTTCCGGCCATGGCCGTGATGAACGCTTCGCCGTCCTTCGCGGCTTCGGCCGCCATGCTCGCGAGCCTCGACCCCGACCATGACGGAACGGTCGATCTCAATGAGGCGAAGACCGCCGCCAGCGCTCTCTTCGACAAGCTCGAGAAGGACAAGGACGGCACGCTTGACGCCAAGGAGCTGCACGGCCGGGTCTCGGCCAAGGAATGGGCCGCCGCCGACCCCGACAACGACAAGACGATCAGCAAGGAAGAGTACCTTGCCTATGTCGAGGCCCTGTTCAAGCAGGCTGACCCGGACAATGACGGCACGCTCGACGCCAAGGAACTCAAGAGCCCGGCCGGCCGCGAGCTCACGCGGCTCCTGAAGTGATGTGAGAAGCAAGCCCGGGGCTGCGCGAGCAGCCTCGGGTTTCCGGCTTATCCCCGCTCCCAACGCGCGCATGAAGCTGAGGTCGCGAGAACGTTCGGCGTCTCCATCGACGCCGTGGCCGGAAAAGCCTTGGTCGCCGTCGATCCTGACGGAACGACGCCGCCAACTGGAAAGAGATCGGCCGATGACTGGGCCCAGTCACTCCAGGTTGGTCCGCCTCACCCGCATCGTCTCCGACTCTTCGCCGAACCGGGGCTGAGCTTCAGGACCGCGATCCCGAAGGCGATCATCAAGGCTTGTGGTTTCCGCACCCAATGTGGTTCTATCGATTGCGATTAGACCGCCTGAGTCAAGATCGCATCGTCCGAACGGCGGCGCTGGCTGTCGGGAGTGAAAGAAGCGACAGGAAAGAAGTCGCCTGGAAACAAGGGGGGATTGTCATGCACGTGTCCGCTCCGAGCCAGGTCGTCAGTCATGAACCGCCGCCGCGCGGAGCGTCCAGGATTCGCTACGCCGTTCTGACCTTCGCTTTCCTCGGCCTCGTCATCAACTATATCGACCGGGCCAATATGAGCGTGGCCCTCCCCTATATCGACGCCGACCTCCAGCTCCATCTCACCAATACGGAGAAGGGCCTCATCCTCGGCGCCTTCTTTTGGGCCTATGACGGCATGATGCTGTTCGCGGGCTGGTTCACCGACAAGGTGGGCGCCCGCCGGGCCTTCACGTTCGCGGCGTTCTGGTGGTCGCTCTTCACCGCGCTCACCCCGCTCGCGCGCAGCTTCTGGGGATTCTTCGGCGTGCGCTTCCTGTTGGGGGCCGGCGAGGCGCCGGCCTATCCGGCCTCGACCAAAGCGGCCTCGCGCTGGTTTCCCTTAAGCGAGCGCGCGCTGTCGGTGGCGGTGATCGATTCGGGCTCGCGGGTCGGCACGGTCCTCTCGCTGCCGATCGTGGCCGGGCTCCTCGCGGTTGCGACCTGGCACTATTCCTTCGTCTTGCTCGGCGCCGTCGGCATCGTCTGGGCGCTTGCCTGGTATTGGTATTATCGCGATCCGAGCGAGCACAGCGGGGCCAACGATCTCGAGCGGCGGTACATCAAGGAGAACGGCGGCCGCCTCGAGGAGAACGACGACAAAGAGGCGACCGGGATCCGCTGGTCCCAGCTCTTCGGATACCGCACCATCCGGGGCATGATGTTTGGCTTCTTCTGCCTGAATTTCGTGATCTATTTCTTCCTGACCTGGTTCCCCGACTATCTGAAAACTGCGCGCGGCCTGAACCTGAGGGAATTGGGCACGCTCGGCATGATGCCGGGCCTCGTCGCTGTGGCGGCCGGGTGGTTCGCGGGCGCCTATGCGGACCGCCTCATTCGTGACGGCGCCAATGTCACCCTGGTGCGCAAGACGGTGATGGTCGGCGGTCTCCTGGGCGGGGCGGCCATTCTGCCCGCCGCCTTCGTGCCCTCGATCTATCTCGCCTTGTTCTTCCTCGCGATCTCCTATGCGAGTCTCGCGGTCGCGGCCACGGGTGTCTGGTCGTTGCCGGCGGATATCGCGCCGAGTTCCCGGCATGTCGCCTCGATCGGGGGCATCCAGAATTTCGCCTCGAACATCGCCGGGATCGTGAGTCCATTCGTGTTCGGCTTTCTGCTCGACATGTTCCACGGCAACTACACGCCCGCCTTCGCCCTGGCGGCGAGCGTCGCCGTTTTGGGCGCGCTCTGCTATGCGTTCATTGTGGGCAAGGCCGAGCCACTGCCACTGCCAAGCGCCGCGAGCTGACCTATCGCTCATCGCTGTCAAACCGATCAGCGCTCGGCGGCGTCGCGAGGACGGGTGAAATCTTTGGGCGCGCCGACAATATCTTACAAAAAACAGAATATTTGTCTATGATGCTCGAATGGTCGGAAAACCACCCAGGGCGTCAGGAGCTCAATCCGAGCGTCGTGCGCCCAATCGTTCGGGATCGCACCGGTTTTTTTATGGAACTGCCAAGGTGCGGCCGGATTGCCGGCGCTCATTCGCCGGCCTCGTCCCTGAGGCGCCCCGAAGGGGCCTCGAAGGACGAGGTCCGAGCGGAGCTTGGGAGGTACTTTTTTATTTGAATCACCCCGTAACTCATTGATATGTCCCGATTCGAAAATATAAACGCTAGTAAATTTACTAGCGCTTACTAGCGCTTACTGACGTTTATTAGCGCCTACTGGCGCTTATTTGCGCCCCGCGGCGCGGGATGCGGACCATGCGCCGTCAAGCCTGGCTCGCCGCCCGACAGGCCGCCGGTTCCGTTGCGGCCCCCGGCGCCCTAGTGTGGCCGCCTCCCAGCTTGGAGGATGAGGCCGCCCTATGACTTTCGCCCGCTATCCCTCGCTCATTGACAAGGTCGTCTTCATCACCGGCGGCGGATCCGGCATCGGCGCCGCGATGGTCGAGGCCTTCGCCCAGCAGAAGGCCAATGTCGCCTTCGTCGACATCGCCGTCGAACCGTCCAAGGAGCTCGTGGGCAAGATCGGCGCCGCCCACCCGCCGCCGCTCTTTCTCCAATGCGACGTCACCAACCTCGACGCCCTCGAAGCGGCGATGGAGGAGGTCAAGCAGCGCATGGGCCCGATCGCCGTCCTGGTCAACAACGCCGCCAACGACCAGCGCCAGCCCGTGGACGAAGTGAGCGAGGAGGATTGGGACCGGACGATGGCGCTCAACCTCAAGCACCAGTTCTTCGCCGCGCAGATCGCCCGCCGGTCGATGCGCGAGCTTGGCGGCGGGGCGATCGTCAACTTCTCGTCCACCGCGTGGATGCGCGGGATCACCCGCCTGTCGGTCTACTCGACCGCCAAGGCGGCGGTCGTGGGCTTGACGAACAGCCTTGCGCGCGAGTTCGGGCCCGACAACATTCGCGTCAACGCCATCGCGCCGGGCGCGGTGATCACGGAGCGCCAGCGCCGTCTCTGGATGAGCGAGGAAAACATCGCCGACTTCCGGGCGCAGCAATGCATCAACCGAACCTTGGTCGCCGAGGATGTGGCGCGCCTTGCGCTCTTTCTGTCGTCCGACGACAGCGCGATGATCACCAAGCAATGCTACCGGGTCGACGGCGGGCTGCGTTAGCTCCCTCGACAAAAATGAACTTGATCACACTGGCGTGAGGGCGCATCCTCCAGCTTGCCGGCGGCCGCAAAAAGACCGCCCGAAGACGGGAGAGAGCGATGACAGTTGCCCGCATCCTGGACGAGAAAGGGCGCGACGTTTTCACCACTCAACCCTATCGCACCCTGAAGGAAGTTATTGAACTCCTGGCCGAAAAGGGCGTGGGGGCGGTTGTGGTTTCGGACGCTTCGCGCAGCGTGCTTGGCATCCTTTCCGAGCGCGACGTGATGCGCGCCATCGCCAACCATGGCGCATCCGCGCTTGAGGACCCGGTGTCGCGCCACATGACGCCAAGGGTCGTGACCGTGACCAGAGACGACACGATCGACCACCTCATGCAGACGATGACGACCGGCCGGTTCCGCCATCTTCCGGTGGTCGAGCATGGTCACCTCATCGGCATCATTTCGATCGGCGACGTCGTCAAGCGTCACGTCACCGCGCTTGACAGCGAACGGCAAGCCCTGCGCGAATATATCGCCACGGCCTGACCGCCGGGCGTGCCCGCCGGGGCGTTAGTCCCCGGCGCCGTCCGCCCGCGCGAGTTCGACGTGCTCGCTGATTTCGGCGGCCGCCTTGCGCACCGCTTCGCGCCCGATCGCGATCAATTCGTCGGCGCGGTGGAACTCGAACATGCCGACTTTGCCGACCCTCACCTGCACCAGGACGTCCGGCGGATCGCCGGCGACTCTCGAGCGCATGATGCGGTCCTGGAGAATATCGAACGCATTGACCATTGAGGTCATCATGCCCGGCGCGGCTTCGCCATTCGCTCTGCCCGATCCGTTCGAGCCGCGCCACCACCTCGAGATCATGCCCGTCGTGTCCGCCCCGGCCTCCTCAATGGCGGGCGCGCGCTCCGGGCGGCCGAACGGGTCCTGAATGGCGGTGCCGCGTCCGAAGCGGTCGCTCGAGATGTTGAGCGCGATCACACGCTCGGCCCCAAGCGCGCGCGCGACGCTGACCGGAACCGGATTGACGATCGCCCCGTCGAACAGCCACCGTCCGTCGACCTTCACCGGCTCGAACACCCCCGGCAGAGCGTAGGAGGCGCGAATTGCGTCGACCAGGGGTCCGCCCCTGAGCCAGATCTCATGCCCGCCGCCGATCTCCGTGGCGACTGCGGCGAATTGGACCGGCAAGTCTTCGATCCGAAGCTCGCCGAGCCCTGCTTCGAGTCTGGCGCGCAGCCGCTGGCCGCCGATGAGCCCGCTGCCGGTAAAGGAGAAATCGATGAGGCCGAAGACCCGCCGCCGGGTCAAGGAGCGGGCGAAGGCCTCGAGCATGTCGAGCCGTCCGGCGGCGTAGCAGCCGCCAACCAGCGAGCCGATCGACGAGCCGACCACGACGTCGAGCCGCAGTCCGAGCGCGTCCAGCTCTCGTAGCGCGCCGATGTGGGCCCAACCACGGGCCGCGCCAGCTCCAAGCACGATCCCGACCTTCGCCCGGCGAGAGCGTCCCCCGCCCGGCGCAGGGTCAATGTCGCTTCTGCGATAAGCCGCTCTAAACATCGTTGGACTCGCCCGACACGCCCCCGCCGGCCCCGTTTCCCTACAAAACTTAAGCTTGCGCCCCAGATCTCGCCAGATGATTAACGTGGATTTGTTCCGCTGACTCCCTCAGTCCGGAGGCGCGACCGGATCGATGAAGGCGAGCCGAGCTGTATCGCCGTCTTTCTCAACGCGTCGGTAGAAACACGACCGCCGGCCGGTGTGGCAGGCGCCGCCGTCGCCGCCGACGGTCACGTAAGCGACAAAGGCGTCCTGATCGCAGTCCACCCGCATCTCGACGAGCGTCTGGATTTGGCCCGACGTGTCTCCCTTGCGCCACAGCGCGCCGCGCGAGCGGGACCAGTAATGAACGATTCCGGTCGCCAGCGTCGCCTGCAAAGCCGCGTCGTTCATGTGCGCGACCATCAGCACGTTGCCGCTCGAGGCGTCGATCGTGACACAAGTCACAAGGCCGTCGGCCCCGAATTTCGGATCAAGCGCGCGGGTCTCCTCGCGGCTGCTTGTCGGCTCGGGCTCACGTCTGGCGCTGTCATTCATCCCCATATCTCTTCGCGCATCCCATATCTCTTCGCGGCGCTCGCGGCTTTCTCTAAGGCCTCGATTTCGGCTTTCTCGCGACCTATATAAGCGACGTTGAAAGCTGGGCAGCATGATCAACGAGATCTATAATCAGCGCATCCTCGAGCTTGCGGGCAATATTCCCCGGCTCGGGAGGCTCGCGAATCCTGACGCCAGCGCAAAAGCGCATTCGCGGTTATGCGGCTCGACCGTGACGATCGATCTCATCGTCGAAAATGGGCGGGTCGCTGACTTTGCGCATGACGTGAAGGCTTGCGCGCTCGGGCAGGCCTCATCATCGTTGATGGCTCGGCACGTTGTCGGCGCCACCGCCGAGGAGCTCAACGCGTTGCGCGAGCGCGTGACCCGCATGCTGAAGGCGAACGGGCCGCCGCCGGACGGCAAATGGGCGGAATTCGCCGTGCTCGAGCCGGTGCGGGACTATAAGGCTCGCCACGCCTCGACCTTGTTGACCTTCGATGCTGTCGCAGACGCTTTGGCGCAGATCGCCGCTCGCGAGGCGGCGCCTGCGACGTGAGCGCCCCGGTTTACGCGCCGCGGCGCGCCGCTCATGCGCTGATCCGCTTCTACCAGCTCACTCTTTCGAATTTTACCGGCCGGCAGTGCCGCTACTTGCCGACCTGCTCCGCCTATGCGGACGAGGCGATTGAACGCCATGGCCTTTGGGCTGGCTCGTGGATCGGGTTGGCGCGCGTCTGCCGGTGCCACCCGTGGGGCGGCTCTGGTTTCGATCCGCCGCCGTTTTCGCTTCCCGCGAATGCATCGCCGGCCCGGCCCTGGCGCTACGGGCGGTGGCGCTCAAACGTATGAGCGAGGCTTGCCTCCCCCGGTCCAGGCCTTTATGGACGGGCGCGTTCCTGAGACATCCTCCAAGAGACCTGACCGATGGCCGAGCCGCGCCGGGCCGCTGCAACCCTGCCTCGCCTCGAAGGCGGCCGGTTTCTCATCGTCGAGGCGCGTTACTACGAGGCGGTGGGGGCCGACCTGCTCGCGGGGGCGACCCGCGTGATCGAGGCGGCCGGCGCCGCCTATGACGTCATTGGGGTGGCGGGCGCCTTGGAGATTCCCGCAGGCATGGCGATCGCCCTGGACGCGGCGAAAGCGTCGGGTCATCCCTATGACGGCGCCGTCGCGCTCGGCTGCGTGATCCGCGGCGAGACGTTTCATTTCGAGATCGTCGCAGGCGAGTCGGCCCGGGCGCTTATGGACATGTCGGTCGAGCGTCGGCTTGCGCTGGGCAATGGGATTGTCACCACCGAGACGATCGAGCAGGCCGAGGAGCGCGCCGACCCCGAGCGCGGCGACAAAGGGGGCGACGCCGCACGGGCGGCGCTTGGGCTCGCCCACCTCGCCCGGCGGCTGGTCAAGCGATGAGGCGGTCTGACAAGCGCTCGGCGGCGCGGCTCGCGGCCTCGCAGGCGCTCTACCAGATGGAGATTACGGGCAAGGGTCTCAACGATATCCTGGCTGAATTCGAGGCCCATTGGATCGGGCGCGAGATCGAGGGCGACGCCTACACGCCCGCCGATCCGGCCTTTTTTCGCGACGTGGTGTCCGGCGTCTTGCACAACCAAGCGGCGATTGACCGCACCCTCGACGATACGCTCGCGGAAGGCTGGCCGCTGCGTCGAGTGGAGGCGCTGATGCGGGCGATCCTGCGCGCCGCCTTCTACGAACTGCGAAATCGGACCGACGTGCCGGCGCGCGTGGTGGTGACGGAATATGTCGATGTCGCCGCGGCGTTCTTTGGCGCTGATGAGAGCGGGATGATCAACGCGGTGCTCGATGCGCTCGCTCGCCAAACTCGGGCGGCGGAGTTCGCCGCCGACCGATAGGTCGCCGGAGCCGGACATTCCCATGGGTCAAGCCGAAACAGGTTTGGCCGACGAGATTTCCGTGGATAAACATAACAGGCGATTTACTGACCATTAACCATCGCCGATCACTGTCCGCATTGCGTCGCCAGGCTTAACCTCCTGGTTCGCTATGCGAAATCAGCGCCGAGGAGTCTCCGCCATGCCGCTGGCCGACCTATCCGAGGGCTTCTCCGGTCTCAGGCAATGGTCCGAACCGGTCATCTACGATCGGCTCATCGCCGCGTACTGGAAACTCATCGGGGACCGTCAGCTGGCGCGCGAGCTGACAAGACTGCACGCCCGCGTCTGGCGCGCGCTGATCGCCGCCGACATGGAAGGCTTCGAGGAACTGCGCGATACGCTTGTCGGCGCGCTCGAGCTTTGCGGTCTGACGCTCGATCATTTGGCCGAGGTCGACGGTGAGATCATGACGGAACTGCTCGACGTCGTGATGTCGCGGTACAATCGCTCGCATCGCACGGCGAGGGCGTATCATCTCGCGCTCATGGAGCTCGCCGGACGACTGCCGCCGGTGCACCTCGCCGCCTGAGGCGCTCCTAGTCTTCCATCAAAGCCCGGGATCAAACATACACTCCCCTACGCGACCGGTTCGCTGCGGCGCGCCGGAATGGCGGGCGCGGGCGAGAGCCGCATCGCCGGATCAATGACCGGCTCGCGGGTCAGCAGCCGCTCGTCCGTGGCGTAGCTCTCGCTCATCACCCAGGGCGAGGTCGAGCCCCGCCGTGGAAGATCGTTCAACGCGCGCGCAATGTAGCCGGGACGGAAATCGAATAGCGGCCTGTCACCCGTCTCGCCCTCAGGACGCTCGACGATGCAGACCGCCTCGCCCCGCGCGTCGAGCGCTGAAATGAGGCGGCAGAAGAAGCGCGAGACCAGATCGGCGCGCAAGGTCCAGGACGCGTTGACGTAGCCGAAGACGAAACACAGGTTCGGGACGCCGTCGAGCATCGCTCCCTTGAACACCATTCTTTCGGGCAGAGCGATCCGAACTCCGTCGAGCGCGAGGCGCATGCCCTGGAGCAGCGTCACGGAGAGGCCGGTGGCGGCGACGATGACGTCGGTCGCGATCTCGTCGCCCGAGGTCATCCGCACGCCGCCCGGCGTGAACCGTTCGATCGCTCCGGTGACGATCGACACACGGCCGCTGCGGATCGCTTTGAGAAAGTCGCCGTCCGGGGCGATGCAGAGCCGCTGGTCCCACGGCTCGTAGGGCGGGTTGAAATGCACGTCGACGGGGTAGTCCTTCGGCAAAAGCCTCCGGTTGGTCCAGCGGAGAAGGCGCCGCGCGGCTTTGGGATGGCGCCTAAAAAACGTGTAGAGCCATTGCTGGAGCAGGATGTTCTTGCGCCGCGCGACGGCGTAGGCCGTCTTCTCGGGCAAGACTTTTCTGAGCGCGTCGGCGATCGCATCCTGTGACGGGAAAGGTAGGATGTAGCTTGGAGTGCGCTGAATCTGCGTCACCTGCGCTCCGGCCTCGGCGAGGGCTGGCGCCAGCGTCACCGCGGTCGCGCCGCTGCCGATGACGGCGATCCGCTTGCCTTTCGTCTCGAGCCCCTCGGGCCACGCCTGCGGATGGATGATCGGGCCTGAAAACGCCTCTTCGCCGGGGAAGTGCGGACGATGCCCGCGGTCGTAGTCGTAATAGCCGGTCGCGACGAAGAGCCAGCGACAAAGAAGCGTCGTCTCGCTCCCCGCCTCGGCGCTCGCGACGGTGACGCGCCAGAGCGCGGAAGCGCTGTCCCAATCGGCGGCCAGCGCCTTGCACCGGTAGCGGATCTTCTTGTCGACGCCATGCTCCGCGGCGGCCTCGCGGAGATAAGCCAGGATCTCGTCCGCGCCGGCGAATGTCTTGCGGCTCTTCCACGGCTTGAAGGCGTAGGCGTAGGTCGGAAGGTCGGAATCGGAGCGGACGCCGGGGTAGCGGAACAGCTCCCAGGTGCCGCCGAGCTTATCCCTCGCCTCGATGATCGCGTAGGATTTGCCCGGCAGCTCGCGCGACAGATGACAGGCGGCGCCGAGTCCCGAGACGCCCGCGCCAATGATGAGGACGTCGAGCGGCGCGGCGTCCGCCTCCACTCGGACGGCGCTCATGCGGGTCCTCCCGAGGCTGGCTGCCGTCATGGCGGCAGTCGCAGCATTTTGTCCCGGCAGAATCGGGCGATCAAGAACTTTACGCCGTCAACCGCGCCGCCCGCCCGACCAGCCGCCGATGGGGAGCGTTTTCGACTCGGCGGCACGTCAACTCTGATTCAACGGCGCCGCGCCGGAGCGCTTCGCCGGCCAGGACACAATGTGTCCTGGCGCAACCATCGTCTCGAGGAGACGGACAGCGGCCATTGCGGCCTCGGGCTCGTCGAAGAATTCGATCACGAGCGGCAGATCGAGGCTGAGCCGCAAGAGGTCGTCCGCGTGAACCTCGCCATCGGCGCCGAACCCGGCGACGCCCCTGAAGACGGTGACCCCCTTCACCGCCTGCCTGTCGTGCAAGGCCGAGAGGATCTCCCGCATCGAGGCCCGTCGCCGCCCGTGGTCCGATTCGCTGAGATAGACTCGAACCATCAGGACGTCAGCGGACATCGCTCGCTCCGACTCGCTCATAAATTTCGCGCGATATAGGCGCCGAGAAACGCAGCCGCAAATCCAATCACGACCGACAGGACGACATAGAGCCCCGCCTTGAAGAACTCGCCGCTCTCGGCCAGGAGGAGGGTCTCCATCTCGAAGGTCGAAAAGGTCGTATAGCCGCCGAGGACGCCCGTCAGAACGCCGACCCGGACGCTCGGCGGGATCATCAGCCGTTCGAGCGTCAGGATGAACAGGAAGCCCATGAGGAAGCTTCCGATGACATTGATGCTGAGCGTCGCAAGCGGAAAATCACGGCCGAAGGTCGCCTGCACGAAGACGGTTTGCGCGTATCGCACCCAGCATCCGAGCGTGCCGCCAATCGCGATCGCGACATAGGTCCACATCATCTGTCTCTGTTCTGGCGCCCGCGTCCCGCCGGAACGGCGCCCGCGCGAACGGGCGCATCGCGCGCGATCATCGAGACTTCCAACGATGGCGGGAGGACGACGAAAAGGAGGATGAGACCGAGCGCAATCAAAGCGTGAGTCCCCGTTGGCCGAAACGGCGTGAACAGGAGTCATCAGCCTCAAGGGCGGTTCAAGGCGAACCCCATCGCCTCATTCGAGCGTGGTCTGGAGCGTGGCCCGTGTCAAGCGCCGGACATGGGCGTCCGCTGGGCGTCGCTCCCGTTCCCGTTCGCCCTCCCGCGCTTTCCGCGCCCTTTCATGCTAGATGGGCCGCATGCAACAGGAGCCGTCATGATCTGGGGAATGCTCGCGCTGGCCTTCGCGGCCGCCTTTACCGGCGCCTCGCTCTATGTCAACTGGGTCGAGCAGCCGGCGCGCCTCAAGCTCGACGAGGAGGCGCTGCTCAGCGAATGGGGGCCGAGCGACAGCCGCGGCGTCTCGTTCCTCGCGGCGATCGCGCTCCTCGCGGCGATCTGCGGCCTCATCGCCTATTTCGATACGCAGGACGTGCGCTGGGCGTTCGGCGCGCTCCTCATCATCGCGAGCTGGATCTACGCCTATTTCGTCATGGCGCCGCTCGACAATCAGATCCGCGCGTTGCGCGGCGGCGAGGTGGCTGCCGCCCGGGCTCTCGTCCGTCAGTGGGGCATCGTCGAATCGGGGTTGACGGCGATTGGCGCCGCGACGGTGCTCATCTTTTTGTGGGCTCGCTGAAGCGACGCGCCTCATGGCGGCGGACTCGACCGGCCGGCTCGCTCGCGCGGCGGGCGACATCGCCGAGGCGATGCGCTTCTTCACGCGCCTGCCGGTGGGCGAACCCGCGCCGAGCGCGCCGCTCGACATCGATCGCATCGCGTGGGCTGCGCCGATCGCCGGCGCGGCGGTCGGGCTCATCGGCGCGCTCGCCCTTGGGCTCGCCTCGCTGCTCGGTCTGCCGCTCATCCTGCGCGCCGGGCTTGCGACGGCGGCGCTCGTCGCGGCGACGGGAGCGCTGCACGAAGATGGGCTCGCCGATGTCGCCGACGGCTTTGGCGGCGGCGCGACGCGGGCGAGGAAGCTCGAGATCATGCGCGACAGCCGCATCGGCGCCTATGGCGCGATCGCGATCGCGATCGCGCTCATCCTGCGCGTGGGCGCGTTGGCCGCGGCGCTCGACGGCGGGTTCTGGCGCGCCGCGCTCAGCATCATCCTGGTCGCCGCGCTCTCCCGCGCTGGCGCGCTGACGCCGCTCACACTCCTGCCGCCCGCCCGCCCCGACGGCGCGGGGGCCGCGGCGGGCCGGCTGGAGACGAGCGCGCTTCTCGCCGCCTGGGGCGTCGCCGTCGCGATCGCGCTTGGCCTCGGCCTCGTCGCGCTTGGTTTGGCGCACGCGTTCATCGCCATTCTGACGAGCGAAGCCGGCGCCTTGTCGATGGTCGCCCTCGCGCGCCGCGCGCTCGGCGGCCAGACCGGCGACGTCGCCGGCGCCGCGCAACAGGTGAGCGAAATCGCCGCCTGGTGCGGACTTCTCATCGGACATGCGGCCGCCTAAATACAACACCCGTGCCTGCGCCAATCTCCACTCCCTGCGTCAACGTCTGCGTCATCGATCCGCTCTCGTCTTTGTGCGTCGGCTGCGGCCGAACGGGCGCCGAGATCGGCGCCTGGATGACGATGAGCGAGGCTGAACGCATGGCCGTGATGGCGGCGCTCGGCGAGCGCCTCGCTGCGGCGCGATCGCGCTCGGCGCGCGGCGGGCGGGTGAAGGCGGCGGATCGGCGGAACTGATGCGCTTCATTCTGCCTGTCACGGTCCTCGCCGTCGCGTTGGCGGCGCTCGTCATGACGCCGCCGCAGGCGACCCTGTTTGGGCTCGACCATCAACGCTTTGCGAGCGTCGCAGCCGGCGTCGCGATCGGCCTGTGGCTGATCCTTTCCTTCTTGCGGTCGGCGCGGCCGAGCGACATCGCGCGGCTCGCCACCGCGATCATGACCTGGGCGCTCCTCTTGATTGCGCTGACCGGCGTCTACGCCTATCGTTTCGAAGCTTCCGAGATCGTCGACCGCATTACCGGCGAGCTCTTTCCGTCTGAGCCCCAAACGGGTCGCGGCGGGGAGGTCACCATCAGCCGGCGCTTTGGCGGCGAATTCGCAGTCGCGGGCCGAGTCAACGGCGCGCGCGTGACCTTCCTGTTCGACACCGGCGCCTCGACAGTGGTCCTCACCGCTGACGACGCGCGGCGCGCAGGCGTCGAGACCAGTCGCCTCGTGTTCGACGTTCCCGTGTCCACCGCCAATGGCGCGGCGATGGCGGCGGAGGTCCGGCTCGATCAGATCGCGGTCGGCTCGATCGTCATGCGCAACGTTCCGGCGATGGTTGCGCGCCGCGGGGCGCTCGACGAAAGCCTGCTCGGCATGAGCTTCCTCGAGCGGCTCAAGAGCTACTCGGTCGAGCGCGATAAGCTCGTTCTGGTGGCGAAGTAAACGCTGCTCTACTCGGCCGCGGCGACGTAGTCGCGCTGGCTCTCGACGCGGGCGACGGCGGCGCGCAATGCATCGAGCCCGGCGCCGGAGCGGATCGCGTCGCTCGCGAGCGTCTGCCGATAGGCGCGCGCGCCGGGGCGGCCGGCGAATAGCCCATGCAGGTGCCGTGTGTAATCGTGCAGGCGCTCGCCGCGCTCAAGCCCCCGCGCAATAATCGGCATGAAGGCTTCGATGGCCTCGAACCCGTCGGCGACCGGCGCTGGCTCGCCGAAAAGCTCGGGGTCGACGCCGATCAGGATCTCCGGATTCTGATAGGCGGCGCGCCCGAGCATGACCCCATCGACGTGGTGAAGATGCATTCGCGCTGCGCCGAGGTCGAGAAGTCCGCCGTTGAGCGCGATCGGCCAATCGGGATGGGCCCGCTTCAGCGCATGAACGAGCGCGTAATCGAGCGGCGGAATCGACCGATTGTCCTTGGGGCTCAGACCGTCGAGCCAGGCTTTGCGCGCGTGCACGACAAGGCCGCCCGCGCCGGCGCCCTTCACCGCTTCCGCAAGCGCGAACAGGGCCTCGCGCGGCTCCTGCTCGTCGACGCCGATCCGGCACTTGACCGTGACCGGGATCGCGACCGCCCCGACCATCGCGGCGACGCATTCGGCGACCAGGTCGGGCTCGCGCATGAGGCACGCGCCGAAGCGGCCGCTCTGCACCCGATCGGATGGGCAGCCGCAGTTGAGGTTGATCTCGTCGTAGCCGAAGTCGGCGCCGATGCGCGCCGCTTCCGCGAGCCGCTGAGGGTCCGCCCCGCCGAGTTGCAGCGCAACCGGATGCTCAGCCCCGTCGAAGCCGATCAGCCGCTCGCGGGGGCCAAACACGACGGCGTCCGCCGTGACCATCTCGGTATAGAGCCGGGCGCGGCGCGAAAGGATGCGGTGGAACGCCCGGCAGCGCCGGTCGGTCCAGTCCATCATCGGCGCAACGCTGAATCTAGACCATTGATGAGGGAGCATCTCTCTTAAACGATTCTCGGTTTCCCAGGTCGCGGCTTGCGCGCGTTTTCGTCCGCCATTGCGCCGCCTTCGCGGCAATTCGTTCGCGATGGTCACCGAGCCCGGTTGCGGATCCCGCCCGGCCCAGGTGGGGTGAAAAGCCAAATATGTCAATGAAGCCCCCGCCGACAAGGCGCCGAAGAATGGGCGCTCAAGATCGAGCGCATCGCGGTCATCGCGTTGCGCCTCGGTCGCTAGACATTGTCGACATCGTGCTCGCCGATACCTAGACGCTCGACGGGGAGGGTTTTGCTTTTGCTGCGTGGGTCCGCGAACATAGACCCGAGGTCAGGATCGTTTCCGCAGGCGCGGTCGCGGCCGCCGCGCGCAAAGCCGGCGATCTCTGCGAGGAAGAGCCGCCAATCCGCAAGCCCTATGACCACCAGCTCGTTTTGGATCGAATCCGCCGCCTCACGGCGGAGCGGGATCGCAACCCAAACTGACGATTGAGGCCGCGCCAAGCGCAGCGTCCGGAGCGCGGCGTCCTCCTGGCGGACAGGTAAGCGTTGTCATTTGCCGCGCAGCGGGCGTTCGGGCAGGAACAGCACGAGAAGGAAAGCGAGCCCGGCGATGGCTGCTCCCACGGTGAAGGCGCTAGCCAGCCCGGCCCGGTAGGCGTCGAGCACAAGCGCGCGCTGCGCGGGAGAAAGCTCGCCAATCTGCGCCACCCCTCCAGAAAGATCACCGGCGCCCTTGGTCAATCCGTATAGGTGCGCGGTGAGCACAGCGCCGGCCAACGCGGCCCCCAAAGCGCTGCCAAGCGAGCGAAAGAACGCCGCCGCAGCGGTCGCCGCCCCGAGGTCGTGACGCGGGACCGCATTTTGGATGGCGGTTGTCAGGTTTGGCATCACGAGGCCGATGCCAAGCCCCATTACCACCAATGTCGTCTCGACAGGCCAAAGCCGGACCTCATGCCGCACGATCCAGGCGAGGGCCACATAGGACAAGGTCGCCGCAGCCAATCCGCACACGGGGAAGATCTTGTAGCGCCCTGTTCTGGATACGAGACGACCGCCAGCGACCGAGGCGACGATGACGCCGCCCATCATCGGCGCCAGCATGAGGCCCGCTTGCGTCGGACTTGCGTCCATGAGCAACTGAAACATCAGCGGCAGGAAGACGATCGCGGCGAACAGCGCCATCGTGGCGAGCGCAATCACACCGGCGCCCAGCACAAAGACTGAATTCATAAACAGCTCGGGCGGCAGGATCGGCTGAACCGCCCGTCCTTCCACGAAAGCCAGAGCCGCAAACGACCCAATCGCGATCAAGGCGAGCCAGAGGATCATCGCCGAAGACCAAGCGTAGGCGTTGCCGCCCCAGCTAAGGGCGAGGAGAAGGCTGCATGACCCGATGGTCAGGAGAATCGCGCCGAAGATGTCGAGTCGAGGCGCGGCCCCGGGCGGCCTCGGCCGGAGCCCAACCACGATGAAGCCTAGGGCTGCGCCCCCGACCGGCAGGTTGACGTAGAAAATCCAGCGCCACGAGGCGTATTCGGTGATGAACCCGCCGAGCAGCGGTCCGGCCACCGAGCACGCCGCGAACACCGCAGCGAACATCCCCTGATAGCGGCCCCGGTCGCGTGGCGAAACGAGGTCGCCGATCACCGTTTGGGCGAGCACGATCAGGCCGCCGGCCCCGAGGCCCTGGACGGCCCGAAATGCGATCAATTCTCCCATGCTGCCGGCGAAGCCGCACAGCGCAGATCCGGCGAGGAAAATCGAGATCGAGCCGACGAAGGCGGGCTTGCGGCCATAGAGGTCGCTAAGCTTGCCGTAGAGCGGCGCCGTTACGGTGCTCGCCAGAATGAAGCTGGTGACCACCCACGAGAGATGCTGCAGGCTGCCGAACTCGCCGGTGATGCGGGGAAGCGCGGTCGCGACAATGTTCTGATCAAGCGCCGCCAGGGTCAGCGCCAGCATGAGACCGCTGAGCGCCAGTTTAAGCTCGCGCGCCGACGTCCCCACATGAAGGGCAGGGGCGTTCGAGGGCGTCGGCTTGGGTGCGGCCGCGGTCGGGCTGGAATCGATGTTCGCGGCTTTCATGAGCAGCCCCCCTTGGCGCGCAGAATGCGACGTCAACCGACCCGTCGCGAATGGCGCCGCACGCTCCAAGCGGGGAAGCCCGTCAACGTGTTGAAGGCGACGCGGCTTTCGGACGGATCTATCGGAGGGGCAATGGAAGAATGGAGATTGGCCTCCGTCATTTTATGCGCGCCTCGTCGCAAATTTGCCATATCAGCATCCCGGATCAAGCGGCGGTCGGGTGCCGGCGCCGTCCGCACAACATGCTTCATTTGATTTTGGAAAGGTGGCGATGATAGCTGACTCGTTGCGCCTTCGGGATCACTTTTGGTTCATCTCTTTGCTGGCGTTTGCCGCTAGTGTTGCGCTAGCGGTCTCACATCGGATCCCAATATCGAGCTCTACGGCCCGGATCTTTGGACGGACGAACTCGCCTTCCTGAGCGCCGCGGGCAAGGCGGACATCCAGACCGACCTCTTTTACGACTAGCGGACGAACGTCGAGTCCAATCGGAAATGGCAAGCCTGGATGCGCGAGCGCCAGCCGGGTCTTCTGATCGTCTTGGGCAAGCATCACCCCTCGTTCGACATCAGCGAGCCGGAACGCTACCGCAAAAGACCTGCCCGACGCGGAGATCCACCTCCTCGACGCCGACCATTTCGCCCTCGACACCAAAGCGGATGAGATCGCCCCGCTGGTCAGCGCCTTCATGCAGGCGCAGAAGTAGGCGCTCGTTTTCCGTCCGGCCGCCTGTGCGACAGGACGAAACCTTTGGGAGAGACTTGTGGCGGCGCCCCTGATTGTGATCGATCCCGAGCCGCGCGGGCTCGATGAGATCTTCGAACCGAAGGTCTGGGCGCGGCTCAAGGCGCTCGGCGAGTTCGCGATCCACGACGGGCCGGGGCGGATGCCGGCCGAGCGCTTCGAAGCCTACGTCCCCGAGATGGCGCTGTTGATCGGCCAGAGCGACATGCCGAAGAGCCGCCTCGATCGGGCGCCGAAGCTCCGCGCCATCATCAACGTCGAGACGAATTTCCTGCAGAACGTCGATTATGAGGCGTGCTTTCAGCGCGGCATTCATGTGCTGGCGCCGAGCTCCGCTTTCGCCAAGCCCGTCGCCGAGATGGCGCTCGGAATGGTCATCGATCTCTGCCGGGGCGTGACGGCGGCCGACCGCGCCATGCGCGCCGGGTCCGAGAAATGGTTGTTGGAGGGCGCTGAAGGCTGCTTTTCGCTGTACGGCGCGCGCGTCGGGCTCATCGGCTTCGGCGACCTGGCGCGCGCCTTCGTTCCGCTCATTCAGCCGTTTGGCTGCGCCATCAAGGCCCACGATCCGTGGATCTCCGACCATTTCATGGGCGGCTTCGGCGTCGCCGCGGCTTCGCTCGAGGACGTGCTGAAGACGAGCCAGGTCATTATCGTGTTCGCGGCCGTGACCAGCCAGAACCAGGGCTTCTTGGGCAAGCGCGAGTTCGAGATGATCGAGCCGGGCTCAGTCTTTCTTTTGATGAGCCGCGCGGGCGTGGTCGATTTCCCCGAGTTCCTGCGTCAGGTCGAGAGCGGACGCTTCCGCGCCGCGACCGACGTGTTCCCGAGAGAGCCCGCGCCGCTCGATGAGCCGGCGCGCAAAGTGGACGGGTTGTTGCTGTCGCCCCACCGAGCCGGCGCGATGACGGATTCGCTTTTCGAGATTGGCCGGCAAACCGTGGCCGACGCGGATCTCATCCTGCGCGGTCTCCCTCCCCTCTCCTGCCGACGCGCCCAGCGCGAAACGGTCGCGCTCTCGCGCTCGAAGCCGATCGAACGCAACTGAGCGCGGGATTGCTTGACACGCGACTCGGACGAGACGTAGCCTAGAACGTTATAGAAAAGGCGGCGCAAGGCCGCCTCTATGTCGGCGGCGCCGGAGGCGGACGGTCGATGGGGAGAACGCCAACCATTCGGGACGTGGCGCGGCGCGCGGGGGTGTCCGTCGCGACCGCCTCGAACGTCGTCAACGGCAATCGCCCGGTCGGCGAGGCGAGCCGCCGCAGGGTGCTCGAGGCGATCGCAGCGCTCGACTACCGGCTCGATCGCGCGGCGAGCGCTCTGCGCGGCCGATCCACCCATCTCATCGGCATGGTCGTCCCCGACATCACCAACGTCTTTTTCGCGAGCCTCGTTCGCGGGGTCGAGGCGCTCGCCGAACGCGACGGCTACGATCTCTTGATCGTCTCGACCAGCGAGGACGCAGAGAAAGAGCGCCGCCGGGTCGAGGCCCTGGTCGCCCGTCGCATCGATGGCCTGATCGTCGTGCCGGCGAGCGACGACTCGATGGCCGCGCTTGAAGGGGAAGCGGACAATTCCCGCTTGCCGCCGGCGGTGCTGATCGACCGGGGGGCTAAAGCGTCCGGATTTGACACCGTGCGCGCCGATTGCTTCGCCGGCGGGTATGCAGCGGGACGCTGCCTCGTCGACCTCGGACACCGCGACATCGTCGTCCTCACCCATACGAAGGGTCTCGACAACACCGAGCAGCGCATCGCCGGTTGCCGCCGGGCTCTCAGCGAGGCGGATCTCGATGGGTGTGACCGCGTCATCTATGGCGGCTATGACCTCGAAGGCTTGCGCGGCGCGATCGAACTCGAGCTCGAGCGCGCGGATCGTCCGACTGCGATTTTCGCCCTCACCAACGTCTGCGCTCTGGCCTCGATCAAGGCTGCGCGCGCGCTTGGCCTCGACATCCCCGGAGATGTCTCGATCGTCGGCTTTGATGACTTCGACTGGATGTCGGCGCTGAGCCCCTATCTGACGACCGTCGCCCAGCCAGTCGACGATTTCGCCGCCTCGGCCTGGCGTCTCCTGATGAAGCGCCTCAAGGGTGAGGCGGGGGATGAGGTCGAGCGCATCGAGCTTCCTTGCACCTTCAAGGTGCGAGAATCGACCGGGCCCGCCCGCCCTCGCCTCCAGGCTGTCGCGGAGGTCCGAGGGCGTGAAGTCCGTTGAGCATGAACGCCGTCGCGGCCCATATCGCCGGCGCACATGCGGAGCCGACGCCATAAGCTCGAGCGAGGCGACCACTTTCCTTCACGCACGGAGAGGCACTTGAAATTCGGCATCTACTATTCGTACTGGGAGCAGGAGTGGAGCGCCGACTGCCTGAAATATGTCGGGAAAGTCGCCAAGCTCGGTTTCGACATCATTGAGATCGCCGCCCACCACCTGAACACCAACAGCCCCGCGCATATCGCCGAAGTCGGCCGGTCGGCGCGAGACAACGGGATCGCGATCACCGCTGGGCTCGGCCCGTCGCCGCAGCGAAACCTGTCATCCGCCGACCCGGCGATCCGGAAGGCGGGGCGCGCCTTTTTCGAGGAGACGCTGACCAATCTCGCCAAGCTCGACATCCACATCATCGGCGGCGCCCTCCATGCCTATTGGCCGATCGATTATTCGAAGCCGGTCGACAAGGTGGGAGACCGGGCGCGTGGCCTCGAAGGGATTGCGAGCCTGGCGGACTTTGCGGCTAACCTTGGCGTCAATCTGTGCCTCGAGGTGCTCAACCGCTTCGAGAACCACGTCCTCAACACTGCTGAAGAGGGCGTCGCTTTCGTCCGTGAGGTCGGCAAGCCCAACGTCAAGGTGATGCTCGATACGTTCCATATGAACATCGAGGAGGATAGTTTCGGCCAGGCGATCCGCACCGCCGGACCCCTGCTCGGCCATTTCCATACCGGCGAGAACAATCGGCGCGTTCCCGGCAAAGGCGGACTGCCCTGGCACGAGATCGGCGCAGCGCTGCGCGAGATCGGGTACAACGGCGCGGTCGTCATGGAGCCGTTCGTCAAGATGGGCGGCCAGGTCGGCAACGACATCAGGGTTTGGCGAGACCTCAGCGACAATGCGGACGAAGCGCGGATGGACGAAGCCGCGCGGCAAGCCTTGGCCTTCTCGCGATTCGTCCTCGGCGGACAACCGTAGCGCGAGACTTCCGCTCGATGATTTCAAGAATTGGGGATGTTGCGCGCGAGCGCCTCCAGCACCGCCATCCGCACAGCGACGCCCATCTCCACCTGCTCGCGGATCAAGGACTGCGCGCTGTCGGCGACCAGCGTGTCGATCTCGACGCCGCGATTCATTGGTCCTGGATGCATGACGAGGGCGCCGGGCTTGGCGTAACTGAGCTTTTCCTGGTCAAGCCCGAAATAGCGGAAATACTCGCGTGCCGACGGCACGGAGGCGCCGGTCATGCGCTCGCGCTGCAAACGAAGCATCATGACGATGTCTGCGTCCCTGAGGCCCGAACGCATGTCATGGGCGACCTCAACCCCCATACGCTCGACGCCGCCGGGCATGAGCGTCGAGGGGCCCACAACCCGCACATAGGCGCCGAGTTTGCTCAAGAGCAAGATGTTCGAGCGCGCCACGCGCGAGTGGAGAATGTCGCCGCAGATCGCGACCGTCAGGCCCTCGATCCGGCCGAGATTGCGGCGGATCGTCAGCGCGTCGAGCAAAGCCTGGGTCGGGTGCTCGTGGGCGCCGTCGCCGGCGTTGACGACGGAGCAATCGACTTTGCGGGCCAGGAAATGCACGGCGCCCGCCTGATGGTGCCTCACCACCAGAATGTCGGGCCGCATAGCGTTGAGCGTCATGGCGGTGTCGATCAGCGTCTCGCCTTTTTTGACGCTCGACGCCCCGACCGCCATGTTCATGACGTCCGCCCCCAACCGTTTTCCGGCGAGCTCGAACGACGACTGCGTGCGGGTCGACGCCTCGAAGAAGAGGTTGATCTGGGTGCGTCCGCGCAGAGTGGCGCGTTTCTTTTCGACCTGGCGCGAGATCGTCACCGCTTCGTCGGCGAGATCGAGCAGCGCCACGATCTCCTCGCGCGATAGATGCTCGACGCCGAGCAGATGGCGTTGGGAGAAGACGAGAGGAGAGGGGTCAGGCGGCACGGGCGAAAGGCTATAGGGGCGGCCGGCGACGCCGGCAATGGGGCGCATGAGGCGTCCCTAGATCCGCGCGAGCGTCGCCGGGTCGGGATCGCCCCCGAAATATTTGTCGATGCAGCGACGAAACACGCTCTCGTCCGGCGCGGCACGGGCGAACAGCGTGATGGACGAGCGGAATTTCGTTGCGTCGATCGAGCCGAAGATTTCTCGTGCGCTCTTGCCTTCGACCTCGAGCGCAAGTCGCGCGCATTCCCTGAGCCTCGGCCCAAGGACCGAATGCGCGAGATAGGCTTTCGCCTCGTCGAGTGAGGCGATCGCGAAACGGATCGACATCGGGCTCTGTCCAAGCCCCGCGATCTGGGGAAAGATGAACCACATCCAGTGGCTCTCTTTCCGCCCGGCCTGCAGCTCCCGGCGAACCTGATCGTAAACCGGCGCCTGGGCGTCAACGAAGCGTTCGAGATTGAACGGATCCGCCATGCGCTTCCTTGGGAGAGCCGCTGTGGGCTTGGCCGGCGCTGACTAAGCTTCGCGTAAGCGAGCGTCCGGCGTTCAGTTCGTCTTCGGATAGTCCGCGCCGCGCGCCATGGCCTCGAGCGAAGCGTGCTCCTTCCGCACGGCTTCGATCTCCGCGCCCATCGCCTCATAGGCAAACGCGCCAAGCGGCAGCCGGAGCGGCGAGTGTTCCTGTTCCACCGCCCTGATGATCGCCTCGCACGCGCGAACGGGATCGCCGGCTTGGTTGCCGCTGACGCCCTGGATCTGCCGGCGCCGCGCAATCGCCGTGTCAGCGTAGGCGTCGATCGGCTTCTTCGGCGTTTTCAGGGAACGGCCGGCCCAGTCGGTGCGGAACGGGCCGGGCTCGACGATCAGGACCTTGATTCCGAACGGCGCGACTTCCTTCGAGAGAGCCTCGGAGAGCCCCTCGACCGCAAATTTCGTCGCGGCGTAGTAGCCCGAGCCCGGAAAGCCGATGAAGCCGCCGATCGACGAGATGTTGACGACGGCCCCCGACTTCTGCGCGCGCATGATTGACAGCACGGCGCGCGTCATGGCCGCAAGGCCGAAGAAATTGGTGTCGAACATCGCGCGCACGTCGGAATCGTCGCCTTCCTCGACGGCCGCGAGATAGCCGTAGCCGGCGTTGTTGACGAGAACGTCGATTCGCCCGAACCGCGCCTCGGCTGCCTTGACCGCCGTGGCGACCTGATCGTGCTTGTCGACATCGAGAGAAAGCGCAAGGCCATTTTTGTCATGGCCCGCGACGATATCCTTGACCTTCGCCGGGTCGCGCGCCGTCACCACGACGCGGTAGCCGCGCTTAAGGAGGATGACTGCGAGCTCGCGACCGAACCCGGTCGAGCAGCCGGTTACGAACCAGACAGGTTGGGAATAGGCGTCCGCCATGGCGGCCTCGCGCGGTTGGGAGTGGGGAAGGCGGGATTTTCGCACGATCCTCTTCGGGAAGGCAACGCTTGCCGTATTGATGCGATGAGCTTACATTCAATACATGAAGGCCGTAGCCTCCATGCTCCAGATTCGAAATCGCCGTGTCGTCGAGCTGGCGGCGAAGCTGGCCGCTGTTCGTCGCAGCACAAAGACCGAGGCAGTGCTCCATGCTTTGGAAAACGAGTTGGCTCGGACGGAGGGCGAGAAGACGTTGGCGGAGCGACTGAAGCCGCTCCAGGAGCGTATCGCAAAATGGCCTTCGACAGGATTGGAGGCTGACAAGGCGTTCTTTGACGATCTGAGCGGCGACGAGTGATCGTCATTGACGCTTCCGCAATCATCGCCATTCTGACCGGCGAGCCTGGGGCGTCACTCCTGGTCGCGGCGCTCGATCAGGCGGGAAGCGCGACCACTACGCCGATCGCAATTTATGAGGCGACTCTCGGACTTCGACGCAAGCGACACCGTCCGGTCGCTGAAGCCGAACAGGCCGTCATGGAGTTCTTGTCGGCTGCCCGGATCAAAGTCGAGCCGGTGGACCCGATCGCCGGACATCTCGCGCTTGAGGCTTTTGACCGCTACGGCAAGGGAACAGGACATCCCGCCCGCCTCAACCTCGGTGACTGTTTCATCTATGCCCACGCCAAAGCGGCAGCCGCTTCGCTTCTTTACAAGGGCGACGATTTCTCGAAGACGGACATCGAGAGCGCGGCCTGAGCGGCTTCAATTATCACAGGCGTTGCCAAGCGGTGTAGAGCAGGACCATCGTCAGAAAAACAATCGTCCGCCAATAGCACGCGAAAACGAGCAGAAGAGCACCGCCAGCTACGACCATCGCGATCCTTCTCGACCGTGTCATCCGGCGCTTTCGGTTTGAATAGGCTATAGCTGTGTCAACGGTCTCGGCAGCCTCAGCTCCATAATATCAAACGGCCCCTGGTTCCCTAACAAGGGGGTACTGGCCCTCGCCTCATTTGACAGGCGGCCTTCGGCTCTCCATATCCCGCCGCCGAACGGCCGAGGGCAGTCGAGACGGCGTCGCCGGCCGCTGAAGGAAGCTTCCTAAATGAAAGTCGTGATCGTCGAGTCGCCAGCCAAGGCGAAGACCATCAACAAATATCTGGGCAAGGACTACGACGTCTATGCCTCGTTCGGGCATGTTCGCGACCTTGCGGCCAAGGACGGTTCGGTTGACCCCAATGACGATTTCGCGATGCGCTGGGAGGTCGACGCCAAGGCCGCTAAGCGCTTAAGCGACATCGGGGGCGCGGTGAAGTCAGCCGACCGGGTCATCCTTGCGACCGACCCAGACCGGGAGGGTGAGGCGATCTCCTGGCACATCCACGAGATCCTCAAGAACAAAAAGCTGCTCAAGGACAAACGCGTCGATCGCGTGGTGTTCAACGCGGTGACCAAGGACGCCGTCCAGGAGGCGATGCGCAACCCGCGCGAGATCGACGAGGCCCTCGTCGACGCCTACCGGGCGCGCCGCGCCCTCGACTATCTGGTCGGCTTCAACCTCTCGCCGGTTCTCTGGCGCAAGCTGCCGGGCGCGCGCTCGGCAGGCCGCGTGCAGTCGGTGGCGCTGCGCATCATCTGCGATCGGGAGCTCGAGATCGAGAAGTTTGTGCCCCGCGAATATTGGTCAATCGTCGCCCATTTGCTGACGGAAGCGAAGGCGCCGTTCACGGCGCGGCTAGTCGGCGCCGACGGCAAGAAGATCAACCGGCTCGACATCGGATCCGGCGCAGAAGCCGAAGCCTTCAAGAGCGCGCTCGAAAAGGCGCTGTTCTCGGTCGCGGGAATCGAATCGAAGCCGGTCAAGCGCCATCCCTATCCGCCGTTCACCACATCGACCCTCCAGCAGGAAGCGTCGCGCAAGCTCGGCCTCGCGCCGGCGCGCACGATGCAGATCGCGCAGCGTCTCTATGAAGGCGTCGATGTCGGCGAGGGCGCGGCGGGGCTCATTACTTATATGCGGACCGACGGCGTCGACCTCGCGCCCGAGGCGGTTGCATCGGCGCGCCGTGTCATCGCCAAGGATTTCGGCGAGAACTATGTTCCGTCAGCGCCGCGCAAGTATACCGCCAAGGCCAAGAACGCGCAGGAAGCGCACGAAGCGATCCGCCCGACCGACATGACGAAGCGCCCCCGCGATGTGGCCCGTCATCTCGAGCCCGAGCAGGCAAAGCTCTACGAGCTCATCTGGACGCGCACCATCGCATGCCAGATGGAAAGCGCCGAGCTTGAGCGCACGACCGTCGACATTCTGGCTCAAGCCGGGACGCGCAAGCTTGAATTCCGCGCGACCGGCCAGGTGGTGCGCTTTCCTGGCTTCCTGGCGCTCTATCAGGAAGGCCGGGACGACGAGGAAGACGAAGAGTCCAGCCGCCTGCCCGCGATGCGTCAAGGCGAAAAGCTTGTCAAAGAGCGCATCGACGCGAGCCAGCATTTCACCGAGCCGCCCCCGCGTTACACCGAGGCGACGCTCGTCAAGCGGATGGAGGAGCTCGGCATCGGTCGCCCCTCGACCTACGCCTCGACCATCGCGGTGCTCAAGGATCGCGACTACGTGCGCCTCGACAAGAAGCGGCTATATCCCGAGGACAAGGGTCGGATCGTCACGGCCTTTCTCGAGTCGTTCTTCACAAAATATGTGGGCTACGATTTCACAGCCGATCTCGAAGAGAAGCTCGATAAGGTTTCGAACAGCGAGATCGATTGGAAGGCGCTGTTGCGCGACTTCTGGAACGATTTCTCCGGCGCGATCGGCGACATCAAGGATCTCGGCACGCGGCAGGTGCTCGATTCCTTAAACGAGCTTCTGGGCCCGCATATTTTTCCGGGCCGCGGCGACGGGGGCGATCCGCGCCTATGCCCGCTCTGCGGCGAGGGCCAATTGTCGCTGAAACTCGGCAAATACGGCGCCTTCATCGGCTGCTCGCGCTACCCCGAATGCAAGTACTCACGGGTTCTGGCGCCGTCGGGCGCGGAGGCTTCCGAGGGCGACCGCCCGGGCGTGCGTGTGCTTGGCGAGGATCCGACGACGGGCGAAGAGATCACTCTTCGCAACGGGCGTTTCGGCGAATACATCCAACAGGGCGAGGGCGAGAAGCCCAAGCGCTCATCGCTGCCACGGGGCTTGAGCGCCGACGACGTGACGCTCGAGAAGGCGCTCAAGCTCCTCGCCTTGCCGCGGGAAGTGGCGCGCCATCCGACGAGCGGTGAACCGATCCTCGCCGGCATTGGCCGGTACGGCTCGTACGTGCAGCACGGCAAGACTTACGCCAATCTTGGCCGCGACGACGATGTGCTGGAGATCGGAGGCAACCGGGCGATCGACCTCATCGTCGCCAAGGAGAGCGGGGCCGGCGGCTCGCGCTTCGGCGGGGGACCAGCTCGCATTCTCGGCGACCATCCAGATGGTGGCTCAATCAGCGTCAAGCAGGGCCGCTTCGGGCCTTATGTCAATCACGGCAAGATCAACGCGACCCTCTCCAAGGGGACCGACCCGGCGAGCCTCACGCTCGACGACGCCGTCGAACTGCTGAAAGCCAAGGCGGCGGGCGGCGGCGTCACTGGGCGCTTGGTCGGCGAGCACCCGGATGGCGGGCCGGTCACCGTGCGCGACGGGCGCTTCGGCGCTTATGTCAATTGGGGCAAGGTCAACGCCACCATCCCGAAGGGAACGACGCCCGACTCGGTCACGCTGTCCGACGCGTTGGAGCTCATCGCCGAGCGCGAGGGCAGGCCTGCGGCTCGGCCGCGGAAGGCGGCGAAGGCGCCGGCGAAGGCCAAGGCGCGGCCGGCAAAACCGTCGGCCAAGACCAAGCCCCCCGAGAGCGGCGGGGCGAGAGCGAAGGCCGCGGCGCCGAAGCGACCCGCAGCCCACGGAGCCCCAACGAAATCGTCCCTGGCGGCGCCGAAAAAACCGGCGGCGAAAAAGGGCTGAGTTTCGCTGCTCGCGATGAGGCGCTTCGCCAAAGCAAGCCTTCAGATCGCCGTGGCGCGTTTGGTCTTCCCCAAACCGTCGCGCACCGTCTTGAGCGCGTCGAAGCCGTGGATCCACCCGAACTTTTCGGGGAAACGCGCGACAAGCGCGTCTCTCTGGGCAACCTCGGGGCCATCGGGCACATGGAGTGCGCGGTTGCCCATCCAGGAGGCTCGCTGGATTGCCCGCGTCCTTGGGCGGCGCAGGGTTTCGTAAGCCGCAAACGCGCCCTCGAGCTCGTACGGATCGGCGGCGATGAGCTCGGCGAGGGTGATCGCGTCCTCGATCGTGACGTAGCGCCCTGACCGTGGTGCGGCAGCATCGCATGCGCGGCGTCGCCGAGCAGCACGACACGGCCGCGCCGCCAGCGCCGCAACGGCTTCGCAGGAAAAAGACCCCAGCGCAGTTCATGGCTCACCGCCGCGATCATCTCGGTGACGGCGGGATGCCAGCCCTGAAACAGGGCGAGCGCCTCGGCGTCGTTCGTCGCGGCGAGTCCTTTTTCCGGATGCGCCCAGTCACGCGGGCCTTCGACCACCGCAAGGAAATTGACGTGGCCGCCGTCAGCTCCGATCGCATAGTGGAGGAGATGCGCCGAGGGACCCATCCAGAACTGAGTCGCCTGAGGGTCAGGAAGAGAAGGAAGCTTCCCGACGGGGATGATGCCTCGAAAGCCGCTCGTTCGGGAATAGAGGAGCCCGTCGTCGCCAGCTACAAAGCGTCGCACGACAGAACGCACGCCATCAGCCGCAATTACCGCGTCGGCTTCGACGATTCCGCCGTCCGCGAAGCTCAGTGTGACCCTGCCGCCACCCTCGGAAAGGTTCACGAGGCGCCGGCTGAGGTGGAGGCGTCGGCGGTCGACGCCCGCGCCGAGCGCTTGCTGAAGTTCGGCCCGATGAATGCCGCAATAGGGCGCGCCGAAACGCTCCCGATAGGCGCCGCCGATGCGGACGGGATGGGCTGCGATCCGTTCGCCGGTCCGGCCATCGCGATAGATAAGCTCGGTCGGCTCCGTCGACGCGGCGACGATTGGATCGAGAACCCCGAGGCGGCCGAGTTCGCGGGTCGCGTTGGCCGACAACGCGACCGCTGCGCCGATTTCCGCGAGTTCACGCGCCTGCTCGTAGAGGTCAGCGAAGAGGCCGCGCTGCCGGAGCGCCAACCAAAGCGTTAGGCCGACAACGCCGGCGCCGATAATCGCAATCGTAGGCTTGCGGCCAGTCATAGTAACGAGGTTGGCATGTAATTTCCATGTACGCAAGTCCGACTTGCGGCGAGCTCGCTAAGTCCTAGGTCTTTACCCAGGACGGCGGCACACGGCTTCGACGTTGTTGCCGTCGGGGTCGAGGACGAAAGCGGCGTAGTGGTTCGGATGATAATGGGGCCTCAACCCCGGCGCTCCGTTGTCCCGGCCGCGGGCGGCCAAAGCGGCCCGATAGAAGGAATCGACGTCGGCGCGGGTCTGAGCGGCAAAGGCGACATGCGTCCCGCCTTTAGGCTTTTGACCCGCGCCAATCCAGAAGAACGCCTTACTGTCTTTGCCAAATCCAGCGTGAGCGTCTGCTCCCGTCTGCTCCGCCGTCACTTCCGTCACGACGCCAATGCCAAGCGGCTTAAGGGCGGCGATGTAGAAGCTCTTTGAACGGTCCATGTCCGAGACGGCAAAGCCGATATGGTCAATCATGCGTGGACCCCTTACAAGGCTCCGGCCTCGGACGGGATGGTCGTCGCCTCGGCGCAGGGTCATGCTATAATGAATGAGAAATATCTGGGCGAGGGGCGAGCGGGCGTGAGCCTGTCGGGAGGGCCCGACACATGAATCCGATCAATGCGACGCAAGCCTATGCGGGGCATACCGCCGAGGCGGCCTATAGCCGCTGGGCGCCGGTCTACGACCTCATCTTCGATCTGCCCTTTCATCCCGGCCGGGCGGCGGCCGCACGAGCAGCGGCTGACGCGGCGGGGCCCGGCGGCGAGATCCTCGTTGTCGGCGTGGGCACCGGACTCGAACTGCCGCTCCTGCCGGGTAACGTGCTTGTGACAGGCATCGACATTTCGGCGCCGATGCTGCGCGCGGCGCGTACGCGGGTCGAGCGCAAGGGGTTGGCGCAGGTCAAGGGGCTCCATGTCATGGACGCGGGCGCCCTCGAATTTCCCGACGCGGCGTTTGACGTCGCGCTCGCGCCCTATGTGATGAGCGTCGTTCCGAGTCCGGACCGGGCGCTGGAAGAAGCTTGGCGCGTGTTGCGGCCGGGCGGAAGCCTGATCGTCATGAACCACTTCGCAGCATCCGGGGGGCTCCGCGCGGGCGTCGAGCGGCGGATGGAAACGGCCGCCGCCTGGCTCGGCTGGCATCCAAACTTCCCCTATTCCGCCGTCGGAAACTGGATCGATTCGCGACCCGACGCGCGCATTGTCGAGCGCAGAGAGGTTGCGCCGATGAGGCTTTTCACATTGCTTCGGATCGAAAAGGCCGGCGGACGCTGAACAGTCTACGCTCGCCGACTCGGGCGGGCTGGCCCGCTTGTTTCGGCAAGCCATCGAACCTACCTTGTTCTGGGGCGCGCGCTTTTTGCGGCCCCTTTAGAAATGGAACCCTTGCAAAATCAAAAAATACGCCGGCGCTCGACGAGCGCCGTTTCCCCGCATGCGGAGGCCAGACCCGCCGCACTGCCGTCGCGCGAAGAGGTGATCGCCTTCCTCGGCGGAGCGCCCGCGCCCAACGGCGAGCGGCCGCCGGCCAAAGTAACCAAGCGCGACATTGCTCGCGCCTTCGGCGTGACGGGCGCCGCCAAAGCGGAATTGAAGCTTCTCATCAAGGACCTGCAGGCCGAAGGCGCTGTCGCGCGCGGGCGTAAGGCGCTGACGGTTCAAGGCCGCCTACCGTCCCTGGTTGTCGCCGACATTGCCGAGAAAGACCGATATGGCGAACTCATCGCCAAGCCCGTGGAATGGAGCGGCGACGGGCCGGCGCCCCGTATTTTCGTGCGCCGTTCCCGGGCCAAGCGCGACCGCGGCCCCGCCCCCGGCATAGGCGCGCGCGTGTTGATGCGGGTCGAGTTCGACCCCGACGCCAGTCCCAAGGAGCCCGCCTATTCGGGACGGGTGGTCAAGGTGCTGGACAGATTGAAGGCGCGAGCCTTCGCCGTCTACCGCACCCTCTCGGATGGTTCCGGGCGTGCGGTCCCGGTCGACAAGAAAGCCGCCGGGCGTGAATTCCTCGTGCCCGCCGGCATGTCCGGCGACGCCAAAGACGGCGATCTCGTCGCCATCGAGCCGCTGCGCGAGGGGCGGCTGGGTCTGCCGCCGGCCCGCATCGTCGAGACGATTGGCTCAGTGAAGTCCGAGCGGGCGGTCAGCCTCATCGCGCTCGAGACCCATCATATTCCGCACGTTTTTTCACCGGCGGCTCTGAAAGAAGCGGAGGCCGCGCGACCCGTCCGACTGAGCGCCCCGCGTGAGGATTGGCGCACCCTGCCGCTTGTCACGGTCGATCCGCCCGACGCCAAAGACCACGACGACGCAGTCCACGCGGAACTGGATTCCGACCCCAGGAACCCGGGCGGACACATTGTCACCGTCGCCATCGCTGATGTCGCGGCATATGTTCAACCCGGCATGGCGATGGACGCGCAAGCGCTCGAGCGCGGCAACTCGGTCTATTTCCCCGACCGGGTCGTGCCGATGCTCCCGGAGCGCATTTCCAACGACCTCTGCTCGCTGCGCGCTCACGAGGACCGTCCCGCGCTTGCGGTGCGCATGGTTCTTGGCGCTGACGGGCGCAAGCGCTCGCACAGATTCCACCGCATCATGATGCGCTCCTGCGCAAAACTCAGCTACGAGCAGGCCCAGGCGGCGATCGGCGGTCGACCGGACGAGACGACAAAGCCGCTCCTCGACACTGTCCTCAAGCCGCTCTACGCCGCCCATTCGGTCGTCAGAATCGATCGGGAGCGCCGCGATCCGCTCGATCTGGACCTGCCCGAGCGCAAGCTCGTTCTCGATTCCGAGGGGCGCCTCAAGGATGTGCGGTGGCCCGAGCGGCTCGAGGCGCATCGATTGATCGAGGAGTTCATGATCCTCGCCAATGTCGCCGCCGCAGAGTCGCTTGAGGAGGCCCATTCGCCTTTGCTCTATCGCGCCCACGATGCGCCGAGCGCCGAAAAGCTCGACGATCTCATCGAGTTCCTGCGAACCATTGGCGTCAAGCTGGCGAAGGGCGAGCGGGTGCGCCCGTCCCATTTCAATGGCGTCCTGACCAAAGTGCGCGGACAGGCGGTCGAGGCTCTGGTCAACGAAGTGATCTTGCGGGCCCAGGCGCAGGCTGAATACAGCCATGAGAACTACGGCCATTTCGGCCTCAACTTGCGCCGCTATGCGCATTTCACCTCGCCCATCCGGCGCTACGCTGACCTGATCGTCCATCGCGCCCTGATCCGCGCGCTGAATCTGGGTCCCGGCGGCCTCGACGACACGCGGGCGGGCGAACTGGCGCAGATCGCCGAGCACATTTCCGCAGCCGAACGTCGGGCCATGGCGGCCGAAAGGGAAACTGTCGACCGCGTGATCGCAGCGCATTTAGCGGACCGGGTCGGCGCGATTTTCACCGGCCGCATCGCCGGCGTCACCCGGGTTGGCTTGTTTGTGAAATTGAGCGAAACCGGCGCGGACGGATTCGTTCCCGCCGGAACACTGGGCGAAGACTATTTCCGCTTCGATGAGACCAACCGCGCGCTGATCGGAACGCGGACCAAAGAAACCTTCCAGCTGGGCGGAACCGTGAATGCCCGGCTCGTCGAGGCGGCGCCATTCGCGGGCGCGCTGAGGTTTGAAATCGTGCGGCCCGGTTCGGGATCCCAAAGCGCATCGAGCTCGAGGCCTCCCGCTCGGCGCCAGGGAATGTATAAAGGCAAGCGGCGATGAACGACATGTCCCGCATTTGGCGTGTTCCGACGCCACCGCCTGACCGCTCGCTGCGCGAAGCGATGACACGCGGGTTCTTCGGCCGCTGTCCGTCATGCGGGCGGGGCCGCCTGTTTCGCTCTTATCTCAAGGTCGTCAGCGCGTGCGAGGTTTGCGGGGAGCCGCTAACCGGTCACCGCGCGGACGACGCGCCGGCGTACATCACGCTCTTGATCGTCGCCCATGCGGTCGGCGCCGGCATTCTCATGTCGGATGAAACCTGGCCGCATTCATCGCTTCTCTGGGTCGCCGTGTTCTGGGTGGTTGTCACAGTGGTGGCGAGTCTGATCATCTTGCCTCGGGCCAAGGGCGTGATCGTTGGCCAGCAATGGGCCCTCGGCATGCATGGATTCGGATCCCACCTCGGCGACAAACCGTGACCGGCTCGACCCCTGGGGAACGCGCGCTCCGTCCCCGTGACGCCGCGACGCTCATTCTGGTCGAGCGCTCGGCGCAGGGCCCGGCGCGTGTGCTGATGGGCAAACGCCATGCCGGACATCGGTTCATGCCCGGGAAGTTCGTTTTTCCTGGCGGTCGGGTCGAGCCGGAGGACCGGCGCATGGCCGCGGCGGGATCGCTTGACCCGCATGTCGAGGAGAAGCTGAACGCCCGCGTTCGACGTCCCTCTCCCAACTTCGCCCGGGCCCTGGCGCTGGCGGCGATCCGCGAGACCTTCGAGGAAACGGGTCTCGCCATCGGCGTCCTCAGCTCGAGCGCGCCGGAACGCCCGCCGCCCGGCGCCTGGACGCGCTTTGCGGCGACAGGGGTCCGCCCATCGCTCGACGCCATTGACTTCCTGGCCCGCGCCATCACGCCGCCCGGACGATCGAGGCGCTTCGACGCCCGCTTTCTGATCGTCGACGCGCGCTTCGTCGCCAAGCGGGTTGATGGGGCCATTCATCCCGAAGCAGAACTGGTCGAACTCGTCTGGACGCCGCTCGATGAAGCGCGAAACCTGGACCTGCCCACGATCACACACTCGGCGCTCGACGACCTGGCGCAGGCGCTCGCAGGCGGCCTCGAGAGAAGCCGGCCGCGCCCGTTCTACCGTCAGATCAGAGGAAAACATCTGCGCGAGCACCTCTAGGCTAGGGTCCAAGCCGTGTTTCAGTGACGGAGAGGAGGAGATAATTCCGTCCGAACCTGGCCGGTTCAAGATGCGAAGGCGCGTTTCAGCGAGATGCTCGAAACCTGCCTGAGGGAAGGCCCGCGGGTCGTCACCAAACGCGGCGCTGAAGCCGCCGTCCTTGCGCCGGCGACCGATTGGCGAAAACGGCGACGAGCGGCCAGGTCCTCGCTGAAGGAGCTTCTCTTGACCAACGAGGCGCGTGGAGAGCTGAATATTCTCGCGCGGCGCGCATGACGGCGCCGTCAGATTCGCGATCTCGACTGATCCGTCCGCTCCGGCGCCTTGTCCGCGCCCCACCAGCGCTTTACGGATGCGGCGAGAAACAACCGGGGAGCTCATGAATTGACCGAGGCCGCCATGGACAAGGTCCGTCTGGGCCGCACCGACCTCATGGTCACGCCCGTCTGCTTCGGCGCCTCGGGCCTCGGCGACATGCCGGACACATATGGCTACGGCGTCGACGAAGCGCGCGCGAGAGCCACGATTCACGCCATCTTCGATGGCCCATGCAATTTCATCGATACGGCGCGCAACTACGGCCTCGGCCGCAGCGAGGAGCGGATCGGCGCCGTCATTCGCGAGCGCGGCGGCCTTCCGCCGGGCTTTGTCGTCTCGACCAAGCTCGACCGCGACTTCGAGACGAACGCGTTCGACGCCGGCCGGGCGCGGCGTTCGCTCGAGCAAAGCCTGAAGGCGCTGGGTCTCGACCGCGTCGACCTTTTGCATCTGCACGACCCCGAGCACGCCCGTTCGTTCGATGAGGCGACGGGCAAAGACGGCGCGCTCGGCGAGCTCTTCCGCATCAAGGAGGAGGGCCTCGCGCGGGCGGTGGGACTGGCGGCCGGCCCCGCGTCGATAATGACGCCGCTCTTGCGCCACTGGGACTTCGACGCGCTCATCACCCACAATCGCTTCACGCTCGCCAATCGCAGCGCCGAGGCAATGCTCGACCTCGCCGCTTCGCGAGGGATCGCCGTCATCAACGCAGCGCCTTACGGGAGCGGCGTTCTCGCCAAGGGATCGGCGAACTATCCGCGCTACGCTTATCAGGAAGCCTCGGAGGAGATGCTCGATCCGATCCGGCGCATCGAGGCGGTCTGCACGATGCACGGCGTGCCGCCGGGTGCGGCGGCTCTGCAATTCTCGATCCGCGATCCTCGGATCGCCTCGACCGTCTGCGGCGTGTCCAAGGCCGAACGGGTCAAGCAGACGATCAACTGGGCGCGCTTTCCCATTCCCGAGGAGGCGTGGGCCGAATTGATGGCGCTTAGCTACGCCACCGACGACCCAGAAGCGACGCGCGACTACAAGCTGGGATAGAGCCGCTCGCCGAGCGCCGTCACGCTTTCCGCCGCCCGGCAAGCGATCTGCATGATCGTCAGCGTGGGATTGGCGCTGCCTGACGAGGGAAATACGGCTGCGCTCGCGACAAAAATGTTCGGAACCGCGTGACAGGCCAGGCTCGGATTGACCACCGACGTGCGCGGATCAACGCCCATGCGCGCCGTCCCGGCTGGATGACGGGTGTCCGTCGCGCGCTCGATCAAATCGTCCGCGTCGGGTTTGGCCGACCAGGCGATGGGGCTCGTCGCGTCGAGAAGGGTCGAGCTCCAAAATCGGCGCGCGCGCAGCAAGAGCGAACGAAGCGTATGCTTGTCGAGAGAGGTCCTCCGCCAGTCCACCTGCAACATCGGGACGCCGAGCGCATCGCGCTGCTTGGAAAGGGTGAGGCGCGACGCGTGGTTTGGCGTTTGCTCGATTCGCGCATCGACGAAGAGATCCAGGGCCGGGCCGAGGTACATCTGGCGGCGCCGGACTCTCCAATAGAGGGCGCGGCTTAGGCTCCCCGCATCGCTCACGATCTCGCGTCCGGGGATGAGCCCGGGAAAGCGGCGGCTCTGAACGGATTTTCCGAGATTACGGATATAGTTATGGATCGAGTGCGGCCGAAACTCGGCGCGCACCGTCACATAGCCGCTCGCCGCCTGGTCCTCGCGCTGAGCGGCGGCGCTGGTCTCCAGATGGAGAGCCCGGCGCGTCGAGCGGCCGATGTAATAGCCAAAGGCGAGATTGGTCCGCTTGCCGTCGACCGGCTCAATCCGGCCCGCCTCGATCTTGAGATGGTCGTTGAAATATCGGCCGAGCGCTTCGCATCCCGAAAACGCGCGCCCGTCCGTCTGTCTGTCCAGTTGCAGCAGAAGCCTCGTCGTCTCGAAAGTCCCGGCCGCGAAGATGAACCATTCGGCTTTGACGATCATCCGCCTGCCGCTGAGGCTCACGGCCTCGATCGCGGCGAGACGGCCGGCGGCCGAGTCGAAATGAAACTTGCACGCCGTCGCATTGAGCCAGATCTCTGGATTGGACTTGGCCGCAACCATCTCGCGCAGAACATGCGCGACATTGCGCCGGCGGAAAGTCGGCCACTTCGACCATCTGGCGGTGAGATCGCGACCCCCGCCCATGCGGTGCATGGGCGAGAGCGGCAACTCCTCGTAGGAGCTCGAATCCAAGCGGAACAGACGCTCGATTTCCGGAACGAAACGGTCGAGATCGGCCCTTTCGATCGGCCAGCCACGCAAGCCGAGATAATCCCTGGGCCCCATGTCGTGGGGCGTCAGCGGCATGATACGGCCGCCCCATGTGTTCGACGTGCCGCCGAGCGCTCGAACGCGGCCGGCCTCGACATTGTGGTAGATGTCGCCCACGAGTTCGACGGCGTTGAAGGCGCCGTATCGACCGTGCGGCTTGCGATCACCGCTTTCGAGGACGATCACCCGCCGTCCGGGCGCGCCGAGCCTCGAGGCGGCGACCAGGCCCGCGACGCCACCGCCGACCACGCACACGGCGCAGCTTTCGGTGAGTTGCGAGGTGCCGGAGGCGCCAAGGTCGCGAATCATTGAATCTTCGAAAAACGCCCCCAAGAGGACCGCCTAACGATATTGGGGAACGGGCCTAAGCGGAAGTCGCCATATTGGAGGGTTTCTCGCCGGCGCGCCGGGGCTCGTGCTCTTGACCTTTTCCCCGTATTGCGCGCACCAAGCGCGGCGCCTGCGGCCGATCGGCGCAGCGAGCCGTTTCAGGGACCGCCATGTTCGAGACCACCGTCGCCGGCAGCCTGCCGAAGCCGCTCTGGCTCGCCGAGCCGGAGAAGCTCTGGCCCGCCTGGAAGCTGGAAGGCGCCGCGCTCGAGGCAGGCAAGATCGACGCCACCATCCTCGCGGTGAAGCGGCAGGAAGACGCCGGCATCGACATCGTCAGCGACGGAGAGCAGGCGCGCATCCATTTCGTGCACGGCTTCCTGGCCAACCTCGACGGGATCGACTTCAACCGCCGGCAGACGATCGGCATCCGCGCCGACCGCTACAAGGCCGAGGTTCCTACGGTGACCGGCCCCATCCGCCGCAAAGGCCCCGTGCACAAGCTCGAAGCGAGCGCGGCGCGCGCCCACACAAAGCGCAAGCTCAAATTCACCCTGCCCGGCCCGATGACCATTGCCGACACAATCGCCGACGAACACTATCGCGATCGCGCCGCCCTCGCTCACGCCTTCGCGGCGGCGCTGAACGAGGAAGCGCGGGAACTCGAACAGCTCGGCGTCGACGTGGTGCAGTTCGACGAGCCCGCCTTCAACGTCTACATGCACGACGTCAACGATTGGGGCGTCGCTGCGCTTGAGCGCGCGGCGCAGGGCCTGACATGCACGACCGCCGTCCACATCTGCTACGGCTATGGCATCAAGGCCAACACCGATTGGAAGGCGACGCTCGGCGAAAGGTGGAGCCAATACCAGGAGACGTTCCCGGCGCTCGCGGCGAGCCGGATCGACCAGGTGTCGCTCGAATGCCGCAATTCGCGCGTGCCGATCGAACTCACCGGCCTCCTCAAGGGCAAGGACGTGCTGGTCGGCTGCATCGATGTGGCGTCCAATGTCGTCGAGACGCCGCAGGACGTGGCAGAGACCATCCGCGCCGCGCTCGATTACGTCCCGCCCGATCGCCTCTATCCGTGCACCAATTGCGGCATGGCGCCGATGGCAGCGGATATCGCCTACGCCAAGCTTGCGGCGCTCGCAGGCGGCGCCGAGCTCGCGCGGAAGGCCGTGCAGTAGAGAGGCCGTTCAGTCGGCGCGCAATTCCTTGCCGCGCGTTTCGGGAAGCGCTAGAGCGGCCAGGATCACGACGGCGTAGGCGATCGCCGCGAAGACGCCGATCGCGGGGCCAAGCCCGATGGACGCCGAGACAAGCCCGACCAAGGTCGGGAAAAACGCGCCCAAGCCCCGGCCGAAATTGTAGCAGAAGCCCTGCCCCGTCCCGCGCACGCTCGTCGGGTAGAGCTCGGTGAAGACCGGCCCCATGCCGCTGAAAATGCCGGAGGCGAAGAAGCCCAGCGGAAATCCCAGCACAAGCATGAGAGAGTCCGAGATGCTGATCTCCGTATAGGCGACTACGATCAGAAGCGAGCCGATCGCGAAGATGAAGAAATTCTTCCGGCGGCCCAACATGTCGCTCCAATAGGCGCTCGCCACATAGCCGCACCAGGAGCCTACGATGATGATGGCGAGATAGAGTCCCGAGCCCAGCACGGTGAGATGGCGCTCGCTGCGCAGGAAGGTCGGCAGAAATGTCGTAATCGCGTAATAGCCGCCCTGCGCGCCCGCCGAGAGCGCCGAGCCGAGCACGGTCGTCGCGATGAGTTCGGGGCGGAAAACGGCGAACAGGCTCGGCCTCGCGACCTTCTCGGCGGAGGCCTTGAAGATCACGGGTTCGCGCACTTTGGTGCGGATGTAGAAGACGAGAAGCGCAGGCAGAATGCCGACGAAGAACAGCGCTCGCCACGCGGTCTCTTGCGGGAAGAGCTGGAAGATGACCGTGGCGATGATTGCGGCAGCGCCCCAACCCAAAGCCCAGGCGCTTTGCACCGTTCCGACCGCCTTGCCGCGATCGGCGCCGCGCACGACTTCCCCCATCAGTACAGAGCCCGCCGCCCACTCGCCGCCGAAGCCAAAGCCTTGCAGGCCGCGCACCACGAGCAATTGCTCGAAATTCTGCGTGAAGCCGGAGAGAAAGGTGAAGAATGCGAACCACGCGACCATGATGCTGAGCAGCCGCGCCCGCCCGACGCGGTCGGCGAACATGCCTGCGATCCAGCCCCCGAAAGCCGAGATCACCAGCGTGCTGGTCGCGAGCAATCCAGCCTGCGCCTTGGTGATGTGCCAGACGGCGATCAGCGCGGGAATGGCGAAACTGTAGATTTGCACATCGAGCGCATCGAGCCCCCAGCCGCCGAAGCACGCCCAAAACGTGCGCCGCTCATCCTGGCCAAACTGGCGATACCAATCGAACATGGGCGCACTATGGATGGATTCGCTGGCTAATCAAACCGGCTAGCCCGTGACCAAACCGGCATCGCCGCGATCCGAGCGCCGCGGGGGGTTGCTCCACGCTCGAGCATGTTCCGCCGGAACGGCTTCGCCACTTGCCTCATGCGCCGATGGCGGCGGGCATAGCCTAGGCCGAGCTAAGCGCGCCTCACTTGTTCTTGAGCCGGTCACGGATCGCCTGGGCCTTGGGCAGCTCTGCTTCAAATTCCGCCGCCCATTGCTGCGCGTGACCACCTGCGCGCAATGTCTCGTAAGCCGTTTCGATCTGTCCCATTGCAGCGTCGGCCAACGCGACGCCGTCCGTGCGGTCCGCTATCAGCGCCATCGCGACACCCTGGTTGCCGAAGCTTACAGCCCAAGCAAGTGGGACCCGCTCGCGCGTTCTTTCTTCCAGCGCCGCGCAGTAAGCGGCGACTGCCTCGTGGAGCCGCGTCGTCCCGTTCTCCCGCTCGCCAATCGCAGTAAGCGCATTGCCGAGATTGTTCTGCGTCTTAGCCCAGTCGAGAGGAACCCGAGCGCGCGTTAATTCCTCAAGCGCCGCGCGGTAAGCGACGACGCCCTCTTCGAGTCCTTTCGTCCCCCTCTCCCGCTTGCCTAGCGCCCAAAGCGCGTTGCCAAGATTATTCTGAGTGGCTGCCCACTTTAGCGGAACCCGCTCACGCAATCGCTCCATAAGCGCCGCGCGAAAAGCGGCGACCGATTCTTCGAGCCGCGACGTTCCGCGCTCCCGCTCGCCAAGCGACTTAAGCACGTTGCCAAGATTATTCTGCGTGGTTGCCCAGTCGAGCGGAACCTGCTCCCGAGTCTGTTCTGAAAGCGCCGCGCGATAGGCGGCCAGCGCCTCCTTGAGCCTCCTAGTCCCGCGCTCCCGGTCGCCCAGCATCTTAAGCGCGCCGCCGAGGTTCATTTGCGTTGCGGCCCAGTCGAGCGGAACCCGCTCTTGCGTCCGCTCAGCGAGCGCGGCTTGGAAAGCCGCGACGGCTTCTTTAAGCCGCGCCGTATCTCTTTGACGTGCGCCGAGCGTTTGAAGCGCGCTCCCAAGATTGTTCTGGATCGCGGCCCATTGGAGTGGAAGCTCCTTGTGCGTCTGATGCCCGAGCGCTTCGCGATAGACCGCGACAGCCTCCTCGAGCCGCGCGGTCCCGCTATCGCGCCCACCGAGCGTTTGGAGCGCGCGGCCAAGGTTGTTTTGCGTCAGTGTCCACTCAAGCAGAATCCGGTCGCGCGTCCGCCACTGCAGCGCTGCGCGAAACACTGCGACCGCCTCTTCAAGCCGCACCGTCCCGCTGTCGCGCTCGCCGAGCGTCATAAGCACTTTGCCGAGATCGTGGCGCGCCGCCGCCCGTTCATCGTCGGATGAGGCAAGCGCCAACTGCTCGCGCCTGAGCGCAATCGCAGCGACGAGATGCACGTTGCTGCCTCGGTTGTCGCCAATTTCATACAGCGCGTGCGCTTCGACGCCCAGGAGCCTCGCGACGCTCTCACCGTTTGCGCCGTGGATCGAGCGCGCCAGTTCGATAATGGCGTCCGCCGCAGCGTCGCCATCGTACGTCGCGAGCGCGTTATCGCGTTCGCGATGGTGTAGAGTTGTTATGCCGGCCACATACAATTCGCGCCGATCCTCTTCATCACGCCGCATCTTCTCGGCGGCGCGCCGCAAGGTGGCGCGCGCCAACGCCGGTTGTCCCTTGTCGAATTGTGTCTTGGCGCGGAACAAGGCGCGACTGACGATCGCATCCAAATTTGTCTCGGCAGGGCCGGCGATTTCCGTTTCGTAGATTTCGATAGCGTTCCGCACCGCTCGCTTCATGCCCTCGAGATCAAGCGCCTTGTCGCCCGCCACCCGCTTCGCCATTTCGCGGATGAAACCCTCCGCGACCTCACGCTCCCGCGCCGCATCCTGGGCGTAGTCGGCGACCAGCAAATCGAGAATGGCCGAATACGCGATCTGTTTCGCCAATTCGTCTGGGCTGCCGAACTCACCGCCAGGGTATCGGTGGAACGCCTTCAGCCGTCTGAGATGCTCGGCTTGCGCAGCGCGGGTGGAATCATCTGGGATATACCTTGGTCCCCGAGGGGCGCCCGTCTTCGCCTTCGCAATGAGCAAAGATTTGGCGTGGTAGAGAGCGAGCCAGGCTTCCCATTGCGTGTAGGCTAGGCGCAGGCCGTTTCTGAGGTCCTCGCCGAGCGGCTGCAATTTGATCGGAAGGTCGGCATGCTTAGCGAGAAGCGCTTGCTGCTGCGTTTCGTCCGCCGCTGCGCCGCACATGTCGCCCACGAGATGCACGACTGCGTCGCAATCAGCGATGTAGACGTCGAGCTTCTCGAGCGTGTCGCCGCCGAGATCCTTGAAGTCCTCTTGCACTTTCACCGCGACGTTGTGCCGCGTGAGATCATGAACGAGTTGATCGCGATAGGCGCGAAACTCGTCGGAAACGGTGGACAGAAAGATGACTATCGGCATGGGCTCGGCCGCTCATCGAGCGGCGCGACAGTGCCGCATTTCCAGGAGGCGCAAAATGGCCCAAGACGCCTGAAGCAACAAGCGTCTTGGCCGGGCTTGACCCGGCCATCCACGAGTTCACTATCGCATTAGCTCTTCGCTATTGCTTTGGGCTCATCAGATCGTCCTTAAAGCGGCGCCGCGTGAACGGCCGGGTCAAGCCCGGCCATGACGAGCGTGAGGAGACTCATCATGGAGACGGACATCCGCATCGCTCTCGATCGGCACTGGACCGCGTCCGACGCGAACGACTTCGAGACGGAGCATGACATCTATCGCGACGACGCGGTGCTCGAATATCCGCAATCGGGCGAGCGAATCCGCGGCCAGCGAAACATCCAAGAATCTCGCACCGTGCAGCCGAACCGGAAGCGCTTCGCCGTGCGGCGGATTCTTGGCGCGGGCGACCTCTGGGTCACGGAATTCACTCTCACCTATGACGGGCGCCCGTCCTACACGGTGAGCATCATGGAGTTTCGAGACGGCAAGGTCATGCGCGAGACGCAATATTTCAGCGATCCGTTCGAGCCGGGCGCATCACGCGCGCATCTGGTCGAGCGGATGGCTTGAAACCAAACCCCCAAGGTCCAGCGACTCGTCGGACGCCTCATGCTGAGGAGCCGCGCAATGCGCGGCGTCTCGAAGCACGCGCAGGCTCTCCGTTTTATCGTCGCGCCCACCAGCGTCCTTCGAGGCCGCCATCGGGCGTTCGGAAGAACGCCCGTCTCTCGGCGGGCGACGGCGGCTCCTCAGGGCGAAGGGGTTGAAAGCAAGGCGGGACAGGCGCAAGCCTATTCCGCTCGCGCGCGCGGAGCTGCCGGTCGACACCGCCGCTCTCGCCCGCTTTCTGATCGGCAAGCTTCTCCTGCGCGAATTGCCGGAGGGCGTCGTGAGCGGCCGCATTGTCGAGACCGAGGCCTATGTCATCGGCGACGCCGCCGGCCACGCCTATGTGGGCATGACGGCGCGCAATCGGTCGCTCTTTCTCGAGCGCGGCCACGCCTATGTCTATCTCGCCTATGGCGTCTCCTGGATGCTGAACGTGTCGAGCGAGACGCCCGGCATCGGCGCCGGCGTCCTGATCCGGGCGCTCGAGCCCATCGACGGCATGGCGATCATGGGCGGCAATCGGGGAACCGAGCGCCTGCGGGACCTCACGCGAGGACCGGGACGGCTCGCTCAGGCTCTCAGGATCGATCGTTCGCTCGACGGGCTCGATCTCTGCCAAAAAGGGCCGCTCTGGCTGGCAAACGACGACCACAAGCCCGGCGAGATCGCGAAGAGCGTCAGGATCGGCATCACGAAAGAGGCGGACCGCGCGCTGCGGTTCTATGTCCGAGGCTGTCCGTTCGTCAGCGGCGCGAAATCGCTGAATGTCTGACAGGCGGCCCCTATGCGTGGGGCTTTCCGGGTTGGGTGCATCGCGGCGGGACTGTCTGATTTTAAGAAAAATAGAGAATTTCTTTCCTAATTTCCGTATTCGTGCTATTCATGATGAACGGCCGCCCGCGAAACGAGCTGGCTCTCGCCGCCACGGCGACGATCGAGGCGCGCGTGTCAGGCGTTTGGCCGTTCAGAGGTCTCGACCACAACCCAGGCGTTCCGGCGGAGAATTTTTTATTGGAATCGGTTCGCAACTCATCGAAAAGTCTCGATTTCAAAAAATAAACGCCAGTAAATTTACTAACGCTTACTAGTGTTTATTGACGTTTATTGACGCTTACGGGCGTTTATGGAGGCCGGGCGGAACCTTAAAGCGCAAACCCGCCGTCGACGATATAGGCCTGGCCGGTGGTGAAGGCGCTCTCGTCGGAGGCCAGGTAGAGGGCGATGGCGGCGATCTCCTCGGCCTTGCCAAGTCGGCCCATCGGCTGGCGGTCGATGAACGCCTGGCGCACCTTGTCGACCGGCTCGCCGCTCGACTTGCTCAACGCCTCGATGCGCCCGTCGAGCGACGGGCTCTCGACCGTGCCCGGACAGATGGCGTTGCAGCGCACGCCCTTGCGGATGAAGTCGGCCGCGACGGACTTGGTGAGGCCGATCACCGCGGCCTTCGAGGCGCCGTAGACATAGCGGTTGGGGATGCCGCGCACCGAGGAGGCGCCGGACGCGATGTTGACGATCGCCCCTCCGCCCTTCTCCAGCATGCCCGGCAGGAAAGCCCGGATTGTGCGGTGCATCGATTTGACGTTGAGATCGAACGAGAAATCCCAGTCCTCGTCCGAGGTGGTGAGAGCCGTTCCGTGGTGGACGAAGCCCGCGCAGTTGAAGAGGATGTCGATCGGCCCGACCTCGCGCGCGAGCGCCGCCACCGCCTCGGTCGAGCGGACGTCGAGCTTGCGCTTCTCGGCGTCGAGGCCGGCGAGGCCGGGAACGTCGATGTCGGTCGCGACGACGCGCGCGCCCTCCCGCGCAAAGGCTTCAGCCGTGGCCCGGCCGATTCCCGCCGCCGCCGCCGTGACCAACGCCGCCTTACCCGCCAATCGTCCCGCCATATCGGCCGCTCCTTCCCGATCACGCCTCGCGCAGCCCTCACGGCGGCGCGCGCCCGCGTTTCTAGGCGAGATCCCGGCGCATGCCTAGCCGCGGCGCGACCCTCGCGCGCACTTCCGTGTATTGCCAAGACGGGGAAACTTGGCATAGAGAGCGGCGCTGCTCGACCGCGCCGCGTTGCGCGGCTCGACGGAGCCGCAATAGCTCAGCTGGTAGAGCACCTCATTCGTAATGAGGGGGTCGGGGGTTCGAATCCCTCTTGCGGCACCAATGCTTAGCTCGACAGGCCGAGCCTGGAAATCGCCTCGGTAAGCGAGCGGAGCGTTTTCGCGCCCCTGTTTGGCGCCCACTCCGCTCAACGGCGATAGAAGAAACGTCTCGGTTCGACAGGGGCGGCGACCTGCCCTTCGACCGCGACCCTTCCCCGCGCGGACGTCAACCAAAGCCGCTGTCGCTGGCTGCCGTTCGGGACGGAATGGACCGGGGGTCGGCGGCCAAGGTCGGGGCATGGACCGGCAGATGCGACTGGGTTCATCGGTTCAACGCGGGCGTATCGCTCGACGGACCGCCTCTGTCGTTGTAGCGCTCCCATGAAGAACCTGGCCCAGAGTGCATCCTTCCAATCGCACGACAAGAATGCCCCATCGAAGCCCGGGATCAGACATTAGAGGCTGATCGGACCTAAACCGCCGTCGCTCGGCCGCAGAACCAGGAGCGCGGCGCCGCTTTGGCGCCTTCGGCCAACTTGGCGAGATTTTGCCAGTGGTCGCGCTCACGGCGCAGTTCGTCGAGTTCACGCCGCAAGGCGTCCCGGCTCGCCTGCGCCTCGGCGAGGAGTTGGCGCAGGCCCTTGTTTTCGGCCTCCAGGATCGGAACGATGGGGGAGAACTCGTCAGCCGCTTCGTGCGTCGGGCTTGGCGATCCCCCAGCGCCCCCGGGCGTCTCGGTTCGGCGTCTGTGGAGGGGCGACGGCGCCGATCCGGGAGCCGGTCTTCGGAGTGGCCGAACATGCATCAGGCGTGCGCTCCTTTGCGCGTCAGGTTCGAGAAAAACCCCCTCCCCCCATTCCGCCAGCCAGCGAAGCCAAGGCCCGAGAAGCCGAGAAGCATCATGATCCACGTCGAAACTTCGGGCGTCGGCGGCGCTCGACCCAAGACGTCCGCCGCAAATGAAGAGCTCTCGAACCGGTAGAGTTCGCTCGGCCGCCACGGGGCGTCCGATCCGCCGGACATGAGGGACCACGAATGGGAGCCGTTCTGATCGAGCGTGCGCTCCGACATGACGACCCAGTTCATGAGCAAGGCCGAAGCGTCCGGCTCCAGGCGCTCGACCCTGATCATGCCGCCGCGGCCCAACGGGCTCCCGGCCGCACCGAAGGTCTCCTCCGAAGATAGGTCCGCATTGTTCGAGGTCAACACGTCGCTCCGTAGAACGACGAATGTCCCAAACGCGGGGCCGCAGAAGACCACGCATGGCGGCCCGCCGCCGAGGGACCATGCAAAAGGACGTTCGAACGCGTTGTCAGCCACGGGCGCATCGGTAAAGCCATAGGAAGAGGCGCTGACCTCCCGAGCCTTTGCTTCGGCCGCCGTCACCGCCGCGGTGAAGGCCGCCGTGACCGCGAAGGCGACGGCAATCGTCGTTCGAACGACGCCGTCCCAGGCGATGCGGACATGGAAGCCGCCGACGTTGTCAAAGTTGTGACTCACCGTGCGTGCGATTTATCACAATTTTCACCTGATGCAGGTATAGGTTGTTAATAAGTCTTGCAACCTGCTTAGGTTGTGACAATTGGTCAAGGAGGCCCGCGGCTCAGCGAACCACCGTCAGCTTGCGCGCCGCCCGTGTGAGCCCGGTGTATAGCCAGCGCGCCCGATGCTCGCGGAAGGCGAAGCTCTCATCGAACAGCATCACGTTGTCCCACTGGGACCCCTGGGCCTTATGGACCGTGAGCGCGTAGCCATAGTCGAACTCGTCCGACTCGCGCCTGAGCGCAAAGCCGAGCTCCGCCTCGGCGCCTTCGAAAAACGCCTTTAGCACCGCAACCTTGACGGCCGAGCGGGCGCCCTCGTCCTCGGAGCGAAGCGTCATTTTGACGAAGTCCTTTTTCATTCCCCCGAGCGTCTCGACCCGCCACAAGCCGCCGTTGATCAGGCCCTTCGCCCGGTCGTTCCTGAGGCACACCAGGCGGTCCCCGGCGACCGGCATGAGCTCCTGAAATCCCTTGAGGTCGCGGATGCGCTTGTTGTAGGCGCGGCGGGTTCGGTTGACCCCGACGAGCACCTGATCGGCGCTCAGCACCTCAGCCGTATCGACGGCGGCGCGCGGGATGACGCGCGTCTCGCCGTAGTCGCCCTCGCGCAAGTCGCCGCCCGAGCGAACGACCTCGGACAGGCGGATGATCGGGTTGTCCTGCGCCTGGCGGTGGATGTGGGTCAACATCACATTGGGCGCGGCCTCCGTGAAAAAGCCGCCGCCCTTGACCGGCGGCAATTGGAACGGGTCGCCCAGGACCAGGATCGGCTTGCCGAACGAGAGGAGGTCGCGCGCCAGCTCCGAATCGACCATCGAGCACTCGTCGATCACGATGAGCCCGGCCTTCGAGGCCGGGCCGTCGGCGTTGAGGCTGAAGGTGGGCGCGCCTTCCACCCCCTCGCTCGCCCTGTAGATCAGCGCATGGATGGTCGTCGCGCCGGCGCAGCCTTTCGATCGCATCACGAGGGCCGCCTTGCCGGTGAAGGCGGCGAACGCCGTTTCGCCGCGCGCCCCTTCGGCGATGTGGCGCGCGAGCGTCGTCTTGCCGACGCCGGCATAGCCGAAGAGGCGGAAAACCTGCGGTTCGCCCCGCTTCAGCCATCGGCCGACCTCGTCGATCGCATTCGCCTGCTCGGGCGACCAATCGCGGGCGATCGGCGGCGGCTTGGGCACGGGAGCTCGGACGGACGCTTGCCCCTCCTCGGCCGCATCGTCGCGGTCTTGGGACGATTCTAAGTTTCCTTGAGCGCGCGTCGAACCGGCCGCCGCGCCGCAACGCGAACAAACCGGAGGTTTACGGCCAAGATCGTAGTATTTCGCGCCGCAGGCCAAACACTGACGCTTGGTTCCGAGCCTGCCTGACGCCAGAGTTCGTCTGGCCAATAACCTTCGCCCTCCGGCCGATTTAAACGATTGCTTCAGATTTCCGGCGCAGCATTTTAACAGAATTGTTCGAAACGTCGCCGGGTCAGGTCTTCCGTTGCTGCGGCGAGTCGCCTTGAAGGTTCAGTCGTCGACCTTATATCCTCCTGGCCGGATCTTCGGATGATTCGGACGGGTTGACGGCAAGAACCGGATCGGGCGCTTGATAGCGAAGGCCCGAAGATCCGGGAAGCGCCTGATCGGGGGCTTCGAAGATGGTGCGTGTGACGGCCCTGACTTCTCCGCTTCTGCTCGGGTTCGACGACCTCGAGCGGGCGCTCGATCGGGTGTCCAAGGCCGGGAGCGACGGCTACCCGCCCTACAACATCGAGCGCATCGCCGCCGCCGACGGGGAGCCGGAGAAGCTGCGCATCACCGTCGCGGTCGCCGGTTTCTCCGACGAGGAGATCGAGGTCACCGTCGAGGAGAACCAGCTGACCATCCGCGGCCGGCAGCGTGAGGACAAGACGCGGGAGTACCTGTATCGCGGCATCGCCGCCCGGCAGTTCCAGCGCGGCTTTCTCCTGGCGGATGGGATGCAGGTCAAGGCCGCCGAGCTCGAGCGAGGTCTCCTGGCCGTTGATCTCGTTCGGCCGCAGCCCGAGCGTATGGTGCGAACAATAAAAATAGTGGCGCGCGATTGAACAAGAAAGCGCCAAGCGGCGGGCCACGTCGGCCGCCGGAAAGGAGTAAAGCGATGAGACCCGAAACTGCCAAGACGACGGCCGCAACGCCGGACCTGACGGCCCAGGAATTCGCCCATCTCGGGGACGGATCTCTCGCCTATGTGAAGACGATCGCCTCCGAGGACGTCGCCCGCCTCTTTCCGCAAGCGCCGCCGATGAAGCCCGGCATGACGCTCTTTGCGCTGCTCGGGGCCGACGGATCGCCGATCATGCTGACCGATTCCAAGGATGCGGCTATCGCCAACGCTTGGGAGAACGAGCTCGAGACGGTGAGCCTGCACTGAGGCTCACCAGCCTCAAGCGCAAGCAAAAGCGAATCGGTATAGAAAGAGCGGTGGCGGGCCCGCGCGAAAGGAGCCGCCGCGATGCAAGCCTATCTCGATCTCATGCGCGACGCGCTCGACAACGGCGCGGTCAAGGGCGACCGCACCGGAACCGGCGTGCGGTCGCTGTTCGGCCGGCAGCTCAGATTCGATCTCGCGCACGGTTTTCCGCTCGTCACGACGAAGCGGCTCCATCTCAAGTCGATCGTCCGCGAACTCATCTGGTTTCTGCACGGCGACACCAACATCGCCTATCTCAAGGCGCATGGGGTC
>Ga0153954_1000087_pt1 | contig 80121 bp, 59 predicted proteins | sample TSFL038MetaG_FD_102277 | JGI IMG/M metagenome (GOLD analysis project Ga0153954, IMG submission 102277) | Attine ant fungus gardens microbial communities from Florida, USA - TSFL038 MetaG | ecosystem: Host-associated > Fungi > Mycelium > Unclassified | place: USA: Florida, Wekiwa Springs State...
GATTCCTTTTGGTAGGGTGGGCATTGCCCACCAAACTGTTGGCCTCAGCGAAGATCGGTGGGCAATGCCCACCCTACGGCAGGCCGTCTGCACCCGTTTTCTTAGGGTTGACAAAGCACTAGGGTGGGGCGACGGCTTACCCTTCGTGGCGTAAGCCTCGACGTACGAATCGGCCAAGTTCACTACGGTGGTATCCGAGGTAATAGATCGAGAAAACTGCAACTCGGGCGACGAGAATCGCCCCTTTCTTTGGGGCGAGTTGTCATCGATCGGGTTATTGTCGCGGTCTCTACGCGAGCGAACCGGTGATGCCCCGGTGACTTCCGATCGTTGCCTGAAACCGTTCGAGAAAGGAATCTTGATGTCAGGATGCACTGCTTGGGTGGCCTGGGTTGAGCCTTTGGGGCACCAGGACATGGTGTTGAAGACTCTTCGCCAGGCTACCCAAATTTCTCCGACTTTATATTCCCAGGTTTTGGCTGGATGGTTTGTTAGCGGCCAGTGGCGTTGATGAGGGGAGTGTCGCGCCAGATGATCTCCGGTTGAGGGCGCACGGGATCGGGGGCGGCCAGGTGCGATTCCTCGTTTTGCACCTGGTCGAGGAAGTGCTGGGCGAACAGGGCGTCGTCGGCGTCGGGGCAACCGGTGGCGTCGCGTGAAGGTTGGAGGTCGAACTGGCCCGCGTTGGTCTCGACCGCGAGACGGAGCCGTCGATAATCGGCCAGCGGCTGACCCAGGCGTCCGGCCTTGCCGCAGATGTGCAACGGGCCGACGCCGTAGTTGTGATCGGGCCAGGAGAGTGGCATCGTCGGCCACGGGGTTGTGACGCTCAAGGCAAAGCGCGTGGGGCCGAGCGGAATGCGGAGTCCTATGTGACCACGCTCCTTCTTGCCGACGAGAGCGCGGGCGTCGACCTCTATGGTTCCGACAGGGCCTGGGTGAGCCCAGGTTGGCACCGACAACCGCCCCGTGATCAGTCGATAGCCCTGGCCCAAGTCCGTCGCGGTTGACCAGTCGGCCTCGATGTTGCCGAACCACTTCAAGGGGCTGAATGCCGTCGGCCGCGCGGGGTCGTAGGCTCGACCCTCGACGATCAGCCTGGCCCCCTGCTCCTCCGCGCCTGGTCCTTCATTGTGAAAGACGGCCGCGATGTTGATGGGATCGCCGGGGCTGACCTGCCTTTTGTCGAGTAGGATCGCCGCCACGGCCACGGAGCCTTTCTCCTGGCTCTTTGGCCCTGCCGCCACCTGAACCTTGCGGAAATCGAGGTGATCGCGGAGCTCCGAGGCGATGTAGCAGCCTGGCATCTGTTGGCCGAGGGGGAACTCCAGATCGACCTGGCGGACGAGCGCGTCGAACCGCTCGAATGTCTCGGCGCGGGACAGGTCGTGGCTTTCGAGGTACCAGAGAAACTTGTGGATCGGCGCATAGTCGAGCAACAGTTCCTTGTGGATCGGGGGGACTCCCGGGGCATTGACGACGATCTCGGCATCGAGCGGCATCTTCACGCGGAATTGACCTCGGGCCTTGAACTGAGCCAGGATCGACGCGCCCCGGCGGACTTCCACGTCCCCTTCGCGTTCGTCGCCGGTTCGGAAGTCGTAAATCCGTCCGAGGACCGTCGTGGCGAGCGGATCCCGCTTGCGAGCCACGGGCTGGGCCGCGAAGTAGATCGGGCTCGCCAGGGCGACCTGCCATTGGCGGTCTTTGCCGTAGACCCGCGCGGCGTACCAACAGGGAGTTGATTCTTTAATCGACCAGGAGAGCTTGGCGTGAGGCTCCTCGGGTTCCCAGGTCTTGACCACCTGGCTGTTGCGAATCAGCTCGACTTTGGTAACGGCCGAGGGTTTGCCTTGCTCACCAGAATTGGATTCGAGCGACCAATTGTGGTGGGGATGAAAGACTTCGATTTCGACGTTGCGCGCTTGCCCGTCCAGGGGCAGCGTCGCGCCGCTGAGCTGGCCGTCGATGCGGAAGAGGAGCAAGGGGCCGGTTGTGGCCATCGTGCGGCCCTGGCGCACGGCCTCGGTCAACGAGGCATGGCTCACTTCCGCCCCGGCGCCGATGTGGAGGTACGTGGTCCAGAAGCCAGGCGCTTTCCTGTCGAGCACGGGCCGGTCAAAACAGGCGTCGCTGTCCGCCAGGGCGGGGACGAAAAGCCCTCGGTTCAACAGGTTGAACCAGAGTTGATGCGCGCCGGCGTCTGCCGGATCGTCACTGAGGACGCTGATTCCATCAAAGGATGGACCGAGGTTGGCGTCGAAGATCAACTCGCGAGCGAGGTTATTCCCGGGGAAGTCGAGCCATTGCCCCTCGTGCCGTTTGCCGGGATAGTAACGCATCGGGTGAACGTTGAAGAAAACGCCCCCTTGTTCGTGGATCAGGCGAGCCGAGCGGTAGTACGGAGGGTCGTCGGGGATCACGAACGGGTTGGTCACGCCGATCAGGGCGTGGTGTCCCAGGAGGCTCTTGGGACGCTCTCCGCCCAAGAAAAGTTGAAAATCGTCGGTACAGACCTTGCGACATGCGGCCTCGTAGCCGGCGAGGTCGAGCTTGCCCGCGCCGGTGTATTCCTGGGCGACGTAGACCCAGTCGAGTCCGTTGGCCCGACAGGTGAGCGCGACGTCTTCGTAACTGGTCGGGCGCTGGTTCTCTCCGTGGATCATGTGAACATGCGCATCACCGCCGACCCAGCCGAGCTGGCGTAGGTTGACGACGCGTTGCAGCGTCAACTCGGCCGTGATCGTTTTACCGGCGACCACGTCTCGGGTCAGGGATGCGGTCTGATACTGCGGTCCCCGCGCCGCCACGATTGACGTCGTTCCCTCAGGTAGCTCGAACGTCCCTTCGCCGTCGATGAAGACGCCGTGTGCTTCGAGTCCTGGCCAACGGCGAGCCGACAAAACGATGCGGTCGCCGGGATAACTGCCGTTACTGGCGCGGAGCGCCAAGCGAGCGGGGAGGGGACGCCCTGTTTCGGCATCACGCACCCGCACCCGCAACGTGCCGGTCTCGGCAGCCATCGCGAGTGTCCCCACGGCAAGTACAAGAATCATCACGACACGGCGCATGAACGCATTCTCCTGTCTCTGTCTTTGTTTCACGAAAGGCTTGCCGCATTGATAGGGTGGACAGCGAAAACAATAGCTATCGACGCCAGTATTGATCGTCAGGAAACTAATCTCCGGTGCTGCGCAACTCTTCCGTAGGGCAGGCTTTGGCCTGCCGAGGCCATTCGCCAACGTCTCGGCAGGCCAAGGCCTGCCCTGCGGAAGCGAATCCTTATTCGTTATTCCGAGCGGAGAACGGACTTTCTTTTTCTGACTCCCAATAAACTAGGGGGTCTAGCGAAAAAATAATATGATTGCATTGCGAGGTTTTTGAAATCAAAGATCGGTGAGTAGTGCCCTCTCTGCGAGAGCCTCGGGAGGGGCGGGTCATAGGCCTCGCGCTTTGCGTTGTTCGTAGGATAATGTGTGGACAGCTCCTTGGTAATCGAGCCAGGAACCGGTCAATCCCTCGATTCGGGATCGGATTTCATCGACGTTGCCGTGTTCGGGTGGGGAAGGGACTTGCCAGCGTTGGGCTTTGCCTTCTCGGGTGCCGGTGGCGATGCTCAGGCCGTCGGGGTGGAACGTCACGCAGAGGACGGCGTCGGCGTGCCGGAGGGCCGGCCCGAGCTGGGTTCCCGACTCGACGTCCCAGAATCGCGCTGTGCCGTCGTGGCTTGCGGTCAAGAGCTTGTCTCCGCGAGGGCTGAAGGTCGCGGCCGCGATCTCGCCCTCATGCCCGCGCACGTCGAACAGGAGCTTCCCACTGGCGATCTCCCAGATACCGACGGTCCCATCCTGGCAACCGGTCACCACTTTCGTGCCGAGTGAGTCGACGGCGACGGCGGTTAACGGGTAACCGTAGTGTGGGCGAAGACCTGGATTGATCTCTTTATCTTGGGCGAGGTCCCAGAGTCGGGCGGTCCCGTCCGGGCAAGCCAGGAGGACGACTTTACCGTCGCGACGGAAGACGGCCTGATGGATCGGGGAGTCCAGGGTGTGGAGGATCGGGCGAGCGCTCTGGAGCGTGTCTACATCCCAGAGCAGAGCGCTGCGGGTTCCTTTCTCCCAGGTCAGGAGCGACTTCGAGTCGGGGCTGAAGGCGAGGCCGACGAGCAAGGCAGGCTGCTCGGGGGTTTGGCGGAGCCGCTCTCCCGTCGCGGTGTCGTGGAGTTCGACCCAGGCTCTTGATTGGTTATCCGTGTTGGTCCAGCGCGCCACCGCCAGGATTTGGCCGTTGGGGCTGACGGCCGTGGCCTCGCCGAGCTCCGGCATGCCGACGGTGCGCCGATTTTCGCGGACGAAGTCTGCATCCCCCTTGCTCCGCCAAGAAACTCCCCCGGCCCGGTCATGGGTCAGATCCGACCATCGTGCTTCGCGGGCCCCCGCTACGTTCAGGCGCACGCCGTCGGCGCTGAAGAACACGGAGCGAACCGGATGATCGAGCGAGATCGGGCCGGCGATGGTCTTGGGACGCGGCAGCTCCCACAGCCGGATGATTCCATTGTCTTGCCCGGTCGCCAGAATCGTCCCGTAGGGATGGAACGCCAGACCTGTCACCGGACGCACCAGCATGAGGGTCTGCCCGGTCTGAGCCAGTGTTTTGGTGTCCCACAACCGGACGACCCCGCCGCTTGTGCCGGTCGCGAAGATGCCGTCGTACGACGAGACAGCCAAGCTTGTCACCGCCGTCCCCTGAGGAGGCATGTTGGACTCACGCCTCGTTTCCAGGTCGCAGACGAGTAATCGGCCGTCCCAGGTGCCCGCGAGGATCTTCCGGCCGTCGCGGACATAGGCGAGCGTGGAAATAGCCTCGTCCTGAAGCAGCGGCGGACCCATCCGCGACCCTTTGGCGAGATCCCACCGCAGAGCCTGACGATCCTCTCCCCCCGTGACCAGGGTCCGGCCGTCGGGGCCGAGGGCCAAGGCATAGTCGCCCGCCGTCTTGCCGAGATGGAGCGGACTTCCGACCAGTTCACGCGTGGCCACGTCCCAGGTGCGCACCGTGCCGTCGTCGTAAGAGGCAAGCACATGAGTGCCATTGGGACTGAAGGCGATGTCGCGGATCTTGTACCCCTCCGGGGGGAGGATCGGAGCGCCGAGCTGCCGGCGTTCGGCGAGGTCCCAGAAGCAGACACGTCCCTCACCGTCGCTGGTCGCCATCAGGTTCGCGTCCACCGGGCTGAAGCCGATACGGTGAATCGAACAAGGTTTGAGCGTCTGATCAAACGTTAAGGGCGGTTTCTGCTCTTCTCCGGTCGTCGTGTTCCACGTGCGGATGAAATGATCTTTGCCCACGGAAACGAGCAAGCGTCCGTCGGGACTGAAGGCGAGGCTCGAGACGGGGGCCGAGTGCTGTACCTCGAGCCGGACTCGGCTCAATCGTTCTTCCCAATCGGCCATGTTAATCCGGATGGCACGGTCGATGCTCTCGGCCCGGGCGGCGATGGAGAGTTGCAGGCTCCGGGCGAGCCACAAGAGACCGTGGGCGACCTCACCTCGATCGCAGAGGGTGAGTCCTTGATTCAAGGACATCTGGGCCTGCTCTTGGACCGCGAGCCGGCGGGCTCGTTGCGCGTTTTCGTTGGCGGTGGCCTCGGCGGTCGCTTTGATCTCGGCGCGTTGCCATTGCCAGGAGACGAGGCCGACCCCCAAGAAGGTGACCAGAGCGACGACCGTCGCGAGGATCGTTTCGGTCGGTCGCCGCCTGGCCTGCTTCCAGGCGCGTTCCACGGCGCCCGCAGGCCGGGCGAGGATCGGCCGCCGGCTCTGAAAGCGATCGAGGTCTTCGGCCAACGCCGATGCGCTGGGGTAACGCCGCCTCGGGTCTTTTTGCAGGCATTTCAGGCAGATCGTTTCCAGGTCGCGGGGCACGGAAGGGCGGAGCTGGCGCGGTGAGACCGGTTCCTGAGAGCGCACCTGCACGAGGGTTTCCACGACCGAGGCCGACTGGAACGGAGGCCTCCCCGTGAGCATCGTGTACAGGATCGCGCCCAGGGCGTAGACGTCGGCCGGTGGTCCCACGTGCCGAGCCTGGCCGTCCGCCTGCTCGGGCGCCATGTACTCGGGGGTTCCCACCAGGACCCCCCCCAAGGTCTCGAGGCCGGTCCCCGTCAACATCTTGGCCACGCCGAAATCGCAGAGCTTGGGACGTCCGTCGGCCGTCAAGAGCACGTTGGATGGCTTCAGGTCGCGATGGACGACCCCCTGGCCGTGAGCATAATGGACCGCCCAGGCCAAGGTCAGCAGTAATTCCACGGCCGTGCCGTGCGCCTGGGGCTTGCCGTCCAGCCGCGTGTTCAGGCTCCCGCCTTCCACGTATTCGAGCGTGAAATAGGCGATGGGAGGACCCGTACTGCTGGTGTGCCATTCGCCGATATCGAAGATCTGGACGATGTTGGGATGCTGGAGCCGAGCGACCGCCTCGGCCTCGGCACGAAAACGGGCTCGGTAGCTTTCGCGGGCGAACTCGCCTCCCCAAAGCATCTTCAACGCGACCACTCTGCGGAGCTGAGTATGCCTAGCCTTATACACGACCCCCATGCCGCCACGACCCAATTCCCCCAGGATTTCATACTCCCCCACGTGTTCGGGCATCGGCACCGTCCCACCCACCGGCGCGGCTTGGTCGCCCTCGCCCGGCAGGCTTCGCAAGGAATCGATGACGACATCGGAGACCCGGTCGAGTGCGCGTACGATCGCCGTACACTGGGGACAGTGTTCAAGGTGGGTGGCCACCTGTTCCAGGATCGCTTCGGAAAGCTCGCCCAGATTGAACGCGGAAAGTTCTGCCTGGGACGGGCAATCGAGCTTCGGCATGGGTCGATTGTCCTCGGGGGGTGTCGCGGTAGCCGACCGCGAATTATACTAATGCGCCGAGTGTGAAAGACCCTCTTGGCCGATGGAGCGACGCTCGCCCCCACTCTCAGGAGCGACGCATGGCTGTGTCCCGCCGCGACCTGAATAGCACCTCCCTCACCTTGCTCGAGAGAGTTCGCGCCAATGACGCGGACGCCTGGACGCGTCTCTTTGCACTTTATACACCCCTGGTAAGGTATTGGTGTCTGCTCGGTGGGCTTCAGGATTCGGACGTCGATGACGTCGTCCAGGAAGTGTACCGAGCTGCGCTGTCGGGCCTCGCCAACTTCCGGCACGATCGCCCCGAGGATTCGTTCCGCGGTTGGCTCCGCGCCGTCACCCGCAACGCGCTGGCGCTCCACTTCCGACGTAACGGGCGAATCCCGTTCGCACCCGGCGGTAGCGAGGCCTTCCTCCGGCTCCAGGAGGTTGCCGACCCCAAGGTCGACCTCCCCGACGAAGATCCCCCAGCGCAGATCCGAGGACTCTATCGCCGCGCCCTCGACCTGGTCCGCGGTGAGTTCGAAGACCGGACCTGGCAAATGTTCTGGCTCGCGGTCGTCGAGGATCGCGATCCGGAAGCGATCGCCACCGAATTCGGCGTTACCCCCGTCACCATTCGCAAGGCCAAGTCGCGCGTATTGCGCCGGCTACGTGAAGAGACGGGCGACCTCATCGACTGATCATATCCAAATCCCGAAGCCTTCACGTCGGCCTCGCGCACGCGCCGCTCCTTCTTCGCGGGAGACTGGTGCTCGCTGCGGTGTGCGAAGACCGATCACATGCCCATGAAACCCCTGTCCTGCGTCTAGAGCGGATTGCGATGGGATCGTCTACGAAATCCCAGAAGATTTGAGTGAAATCCCTGGGATTTCCGTGTGGGATGCGCCATCAACCGATGCTATGTAGATGGCCGTATGGGGTGGCGCTGGTGGCTTGTTCACCGGTGGCGCCAGCCTTGGCCTACGGGTGGAGAAGCCACCAGGACCACCCCTCCGGCCTCTTGACTTCCTTCGAGCCACAAGGTCACTCCCTGGCCTGAGTGCGGGCTATCCAAGCGATAACCGCTCTAAGCAAGACGAGGGCCACACGGATTCTCGTTTCGTGTCACACACCGCGCATTCTTGAAAGATGCGTAGCGGAGAGGGCTGTATCGGCCTGATTTTCAACCTAGACGGTGGTCGTTGGTTGGCAAGGCTGATAAAGCTTATGGTCAAAAGTAATTCGATTGATTGTCTGAATATAAAACCTTCAACGAACCTTAACGAAATATTCTTTTTGGCGAACACTTGATCGATTTCCAAAATGCCCAACGGCGATCTTAGCTTCTCTGATTAAAAGTATGAACGACTGATAGTGCCGAGCGATCGAGATCGCCTCGCTCGTACATTCGCTATTTGACGCATGCTTTTCATACTATGCGTTTTTCGTCGAATTCCAGGAGGTCTTAGCGTGAGAAAGTTCTTGCGTTCGCTGGTCGTCCTTGGTGGCGCCTTTTCCATGTGGGGCATCGGATCGGGGTGTGGTAGCGACGAGATCAAACTGGCGGACGTTCCGGCCGTGAAGCAGCCGGATCCGGTGCCGATCGATAAGTTGCCCAAAAACCAGCGGCCACCGCGGTACTCCTCCGCCAATGCCGTGTTGCGGATGAACCCGGCGAGATTTCGTGGCGGATCGACCCAGTGAATAACGGCCTGAACCTTGGAATACCGCAGGATGCGCTGGGGAAGCTCTTTTAGTAGACGCTCAAATTTGCATGAGTTTAAAATGAGAACTATTGAAGATGCCCTGTCCCTAACCTGACAAACATGGCGTCGCGGGCGGGTTGCCGGGTTTCGTCCCCGGCCTGCTTACAAAACTTGGCCTTCGCCACGGTGGCAAGGGCGTCTGCACATTGACGTGCCGGTCGCGTCTGATCCCTCGGGATTCCATCACAAGGGAACGATTGCATGAACGTTTCACAACAAGAGCAGCGAACCTCGCGGCGTCGGCCTGGCTTTACTCTCATCGAGTTGCTCGTGGTGATCGCCATCATTGCCGTCTTGATTGCCTTGCTGTTGCCGGCCGTTCAGGCGGCTCGTGAGGCGGCCCGGCGCATCCAATGCACTAACAATCTCAAGCAACTCAGCTTGGCGTTGCAGAACTACCATTCGACCTACGGCGTCTTCCCCAATTCCTATGGTGCCCGCGGGATTGCACTGTCGGGCACGCTGGGAGCTTGGGGATCCTGGAGCCCGCAGTCGTTGCTCTTGGGGCATATGGAACAGGTGCAGGTTTATAACACCTGCAACTTCGCACTCGTGAACCACGACAACGCCGCTGGTGCCGCCGCCAACAAGACGGCCGTGGAAGTCAGGATCAGTAACTTCCTCTGCCCGTCGTCACCGCTTCCCGCCGGCACCGACCTCGAAGGCACAGCCAGCGCCATTGGCAACAATTACTTCGCGTCGACCGGTCCCAGCCTCGACTTCATCTCGTCCGCGTCGGCGGTGCCGAGTGGGCTCTTCTTCGTGGACGACCAGACGGGAGGCGGCGGCTTCCCGGTTGGGATCCAGAACGTGACCGATGGTACCTCCAACACCATTGCGTTCGGCGAGTGGCGGATGGGGGACTTCGTTGAGACTCGACTGTCGATTCCTCAGGACGTGATCAATTTTATTGCTTGGCCCGGCGAGCGCACGGCGATGAACATGCCGGCCGGAGCGCAGTATTTGCAGTCGTGGCTGACGAATTGCGCCGGGGCGGCCGCAAGCTCAACGACGGGCTCTCAGCCTTATTTCAGCAATGCGAGCTGGTTGGGTTCCGACTGGAGTCAAGGGATGTACGGTTACGGCCTGGGTAACACCCTGCTTGCCCCCAACCCTCGCTACCCCAATTGCCGAACCTGCACCTGGGCTGGCGACTTCGACTGTGCCGGCATGTACGGCATGAGCAGCTATCACTCGGGTGGTGCCAACGTCGCCCTGGCCGATGGCTCGGTCCGGTTCCTGAAGTCGAGCACGGCGAATCAGGTCATCTGGGCCCTCGGGTCGCGGAGCGGCGGCGAGGTTCTCTCGGCCGACTCCTTCTAGTACGATTCTTGATCTCATGAGATCATGAATGTGAGACAGCGATTTCGCGTATCCCTGGTACTGGGAAGGGAGGCACGGACAAGCGAGTTTGCTTGTCCGTGCCTCTCCGTGTGTTCCGACGAGCTCCAAGACCGCCCGAACTCGCTGGTCAGAGTTTGTAAGGACAACCCGTGAGCATCTCTTCGGGGGCGTCGGTAATGTCGATCGGCTTGGGCTCGATCCCTGCGAGCTGGGCCAGCCGCCGGCTCAGGTCGCCGAGCATTTCGTTGGAATAGCCGGGCCAAAGCTTTTCGATCGTGCCCCCCTTGGCGACGAGTGCTACGTAAGCGGAGCTCTCGGCCTTGTAGGCGTGAACGATCTTGAGGTCGGGGTCGGCGAGAATGGGGAATGGGACCTGGTTGTTCTTCGCCCAGGTCTGCGCTTCAGGAACCTGACCGTCGTAGACCCCGAAGAACTTCAGGCGGCTGCCATAAGCATCGTAAATTCGGTTGAAGTACGGCTGCGCGGACTCGCTGCAAGGGCAGCCCTCCTTGATGAACATGAGGAGGATCGGACCCTCTTTGGTCAACGTATCCAGATGATAGCGTTGTCCATCAGTAGCCTCGGTCTGAAAGACGGGGGCGGACTGCGTGGCCATCTGTTGGCTCGACTCGAGCATGGCCGGAGTGACCCGATGTTTTTGCGTGCTGCCCGTGATGATGACCTGGTTGTCAGCGACGGACTCCCTCGACTCGGCCTCGAGCCGTGCCCACGCGTAAAACAGGCCGAGACACACAAAGGCGAATGCGAAGAAGGCGATACCGATGCGTTTCATGGGAACTCGAATCTCTTCCGGATCTCCGGATACCCTCGTTGGCCACCCTTGAACTCTCTTGATCATGGTCAAAAGGAAGCGCCGGAGACAACCTCGGCCTTACCGCGCGCCCTTACGGCTTGCCCCGTCCCGAGGGTCGCTGCTGTCGAACCGACTGTCGCAGACGTTTTTGACGGCGACCGACAGGCCAGATGGATCTGATGATTTGTTTACTAAAGGCGAGTCCTTTCGCTCGCAAGTGGCCGGACTGCCACGATTGCTCGAGAGCCTCCCGTAACGGTGTCACCGGCTTTGCACTGCTCCTGGAGCGGGAGCCCCTTGTCGGTATGCCCTCCCCAGGCTAATTTTGCATCAGAAAGCGAAGTAGTCTGGAACAAAGATCGACCGAGAGGCACATCCAGGAGAGACTCTATGAATCGCAAGAGCGTTGTCACCACGTTGACGGCGGTCGGCCTGACGGCCGCCGCCGCGATCGGATCTTGGGCTGAGGACCTCCCACTCATCCGCGCCGCATCTCCCGACACCCCTGCGACGATCACCAAGGCGGTTGCCGTACTGCACGCCACCAAGAAGGATCCGAAAGGGGGAGAAGCTGGCGGTAAGGTTGTCTTCACCCAGACCCCGGAAGGGGTCCGCGTCGAAGCCGACCTGCACGGGCTGACCCCTGGGCTGCACGGGTTCCATGTCCACGAGTTCGGCGATACGAGCTCGGATGACGGCCTGTCGACTGGCGGACACTTCAACCCCATGCACTCGATCCATGGTGCTCCGCACGCCGCGAAGCGGCACACGGGTGACCTGGGCAACATCGAGGCCGATGAAAAGGGGAACGCCAAGCTAAGCGTGGTCGATCCCAGTCTGACTTTCACGGGTCCGTCGTCCATCATTGGCCGAGGCCTCGTGGTCCACGGCAAGGCCGACGACCTCAAGACGCAGCCTACCGGCAATGCGGGTGACCGCGTTGCTGTCGGTGTGATCGGTGCCGCCAACCCTGCTCCTCCGGCCGCTGCCCCGGCCAAGTAAACCGATCTTCACTTGTCGAGAGCGAAGAACCCGGTTCTCAACAATGTCGCGCCAGCGCGCGTGGTTCGACCACGGTGCTATACTTCCTTCCCAAAGGGATCACGCGAACATTTCCTTTTGATCTTGCGATCCCCTCGATCCAATTCGGCGAGGCACCGGCCGGTGCCTCGCCGAGGATGATGTCCTCTCAATCCCCCCCAAAGTCGACCGTGCTTCACATCCTGGCGGCGAACTCTGGTTGAGGATTGAGCGATGTTCGGGATCCATGCAACGCCGGTCGTGATGGGTTGTTTGGCCCTCGCGCTGGGGGCGGGTTCATTGGCGACGGCGCAACCGTCTGAACCCAAGCCGGAACCCGCGGCGCGTCGCGATGCCGACCCGCCCGAATTGCCGGAGGGGCCAACCGAAGGCCTCGCCGGTTTGTCTCGGCTGGGCACCATGGTGCCTCAGACACCCATCACGATCTTGTTAGCGCCTGCCGTTCAGAGCGAATTGAATCTGACCGAGAAACAGAAGGCGCAAGCCTCGGATCTCGCCTTGAGTTCGACTCAAAAGCAGCGCGACCTGTACCGCAATGTTCTGTCCTCGCCCGAGAATCTTCCCGAGGCGCTCATCGGGGCTCGCAATGAGCTCAGGCAAGAGAATGAGCAAGCGATCGTCGGAATCCTTGAACCCAGGCAGGCGCATCGTCTGAACCAGATCATTCTTCAGTTCGAGGGACCCCTGGCTGTTTCCCGCTCTGAAATCGCGCACAAGCTGCGTTTGAGCGAGACGCAGAACGATTACATTCAAGGAATCATGCTCGAGTTGCAAGAGCAGCAGCGCGCGTTGTACGCGGAGGCGAGGCGGCGGGCGGTAACCCTCAGCCAACTCGACCCGAGCCGGTTCGGTCAGGTCCGAAGCGAGATGGCCAAGCTCCGCGATCGCGCCGTGCAGCGGATCGCCAAGGTTTTGGACCGCAAACAGAAGCTTGCCTTCAACAAAATGCTGGGAGCGCAGTTCGACCTGGGAAAGTTAAATCTCGAAGGGTCGGCTCCTGAGTCGAAGGCTTCCAGCGATTCCAAGGCCTCCGGCAAGGCTTCGCCCTCGAAATCCGAGGCAAAACAAGATCCAGCGCCCGCAACGGATGAGACGAAAGTGCCAAGTCAGGCCAAGCGTCGCAAGACTCGCTCCAAGACTCGCTGAGGAGCCCCACGGCATTCGACCTGAATGCGTCGGCTTACGCGGTGTGGTGAGTCATCCATTTTTTAAGTGCATGAACAAGGGTTTGGGTCGCCTGGACAACTTGCTCGTTCGGGTTGCGAGGCGGCAAGAGGAGCTGGGAAGGCCCTGGCCTGTTGTAACCTCGTGTCGGGTCTGGCCTGTCCAGTGAGAGGCGATCCGGAAACAGGATTTTGATGGGCGAATGCGCGATTTGGGTGGCCGGGGACGAGTCTTCGAGGACCCGGGGATCAGCCAAGGCTTGTCCCCGGGGCGTCGCTGCGCTCCTCCCCGGCCACCCATCTTTTCTGATTTCACACCGCTCATTCTGTTCGCATGATCACTGAAAGCGGGTGTCGCTCGGCTAGGCAGGCGGTCCTCCCGGGTTGTCAGCTACGGATATTCGTACACATATACATAAACGTCTTGCGTTGCGATTGGCCATCGTCGACTTGAATGGTCCGCAACGCGGTGTCGAGGCTGCCCTTCATTCGAAAGGTATTCTCTGGAGGCCGTCGAGCTCAGGTTGTTCATCGTGCAGGGTGGGAAAACCTCCGTTGTGTTGACAGTCCGCGCACGGCTGCCTAAAATCGGGTTGCTCATTGCCAAAGACTTGCGCACATTTGTCCGAATTCGAGGGCGTAAATCGGTGGGCAGCAAAGCTTGGGGCGGACGTTTTGGGGAAAAAACGGACCGTCGTGTGGAACGGTTCACGGAATCGATCTCCTTTGACCGTCGGCTTTTCGAGCACGACATCAGGGCCTCGGTCGCGCACGCCGAGATGCTTGCCCATGTGGGTTTGATCACGTCTGATGAATGCCAGCAAATTGTGCGGGGTTTGTCGGAAATTCGGGCGGAGATCGAAGCGGGGACGTTTGAGTTCACGCTTGAACGCGAAGACGTGCACATGCACGTCGAGGCCGCGTTGATCGATCGCCTGGGGGATGTGGGACGCAAGCTGCATACGGCGAGGAGCCGCAACGACCAGGTCGCTACCGACGTCAAACTCTGGGTGCGTGACGCCCTGGATCGGATCGACGCGAACCTGGCCGAGCTTCAGCGTGCCTTCGTCGGAGCGGCTGAGCGGCACCGCGAGGTGATCCTACCCGGCTATACCCACCTTCAGCGCGCCCAGCCAGTCCTGGCTCCGCATTATTTCCTCGCCTATGTCGAGAAGCTGGCCCGCGACCGCGATCGTGTGGCGGATTGCCGCAAACGATTGAACGTCCTTCCGTTAGGAGCCGCTGCGCTGGCTGGGACCACGCTCCCCATCGACCGCGCGCGGGTGGCCGCAGCCCTGGGCTTCACCGGGGTGGCGGCCAATAGTCTGGATGTCTCGAGCGATCGCGACTTCGCGGTGGAGGCGGTCTTCGTCCTTACGCTCATCGCCGAGCACCTCGCCGGCTGGGCAGAGGAATGGGTCCTCTGGAGCACCCAGGAATTCTCGTTCCTGGCGCTTCCCGATGCCTACTGCACCGGCAGCAGCATCATGCCCCAGAAGAAGAACCCCGACGTCCTCGAGCTGATCCGAGGCCGCTCGGCCCGCGTCATCGGATCACTCAACACCCTGCTCGTGCTGATCAAAGGCTTGCCGCTGGCGTATAACCGCGACCTTCAAGAGGACAAAGAGCCGATCTTCGACGCCTTCGACACGGTCGAGGCCTGTCTCGAACTGGCCGCCGTCATCGTGGCCGGGGCTACGCTACGAGCCGATGTCATCGCCGCCCGGCTCGACGAAGGATTCCTCGACGCCACCACCTTGATGGAATACCTGATCAAAAAAGGGGTTCCTCAGCGCACCGCACACGAGGTCATCGGCCACCTGGTCGGTCTCTGCGATCGCCAGGGCTGCCGGCGCCTGGCCGACCTCCCCGACGACGAGTTCACCAAGGCGCACCCCAGCCTCGGGGCCGGTGTCAAGGACGTACTCGGGATCGCCAACGCCATCAAGGCCTTCCAGTCCTACGGTTCCACGGCGCCGAGCGAAGTGGAAAAGCAGTTGACCGCCTGGAAAAGCAAGTTGGGTTGATGTGAAGACAATGGGAAGTCTTCTCGGGGATGGGCAATGCTCATCCAACATGAGTACACAGTTCGACGCGAAGCCGAAGGACGAGCGAAAGAAAGGCCGATGGACCACTTCCATTACCGCGACGGACAGTTGTACTGCGAAGAGACCCCTGTGGCCGAGTTGGCCGGGCGGTTCGGCACGCCGCTTTACGTGTACAGCAAGGCGGAGTTCGTGGGGCAGTTGAAAGCGCTCCAGACTGCGTTTGCGGAGGTGAACCCGCTTGTTTGTTACTCGGTCAAGGCGAACTCGAACCTGGGGATTCTCAAGATTTTGGCCGAGCATGGCAGCGGCTTCGACGTGGTTTCCGGCGGTGAGCTCTACCGTGTGGGAGTGGCCGGGGGATCGGCGAACCAGTGCGTCTTCGCCGGGGTAGGTAAGACGGACGAAGAGATCAAGGCGGGCTTGGATGCCGGTGTCTTGATGTTCAACGTTGAGAGCGAGGCAGAGCTTGATGCGATCGTGCGGGTTGCGCGGGCCGAAGGGAAGGTGGCGCCGATCGCCTTGCGGGTGAATCCGGACGTGGACCCGAAGACGCACCGTTACATCTCGACGGGGAAGAAAGAGTCGAAATTCGGCATGGATATCGACCGTTCGCTTGCCCTGGCGGAAACGGTCGCCAAAATCCCTGCGGTCACGATGATCGGTATGCACATGCATATCGGCTCGCAGATTACAATCGTTGATCCTTACAGCGGTGCTGTGGCCAAGGGGGTCGAAATCATTGCGCAACTGCGCAAGATGGGACATCCGATCGCGTGGTACAATATGGGAGGTGGCTTCGGGATCAACTACCGAGGGAGTGAAGCGAAGGCGATCGCCGAGTTCGCGAAGGTGATTGTCCCTGGGATCAAGGCAACGGGATGCCGTTTGGCGATGGAACCGGGGCGAGTGATCGCCGGTAATGCCGGCATCCTGGTCAGCCGTGTGTTATATACCAAGCAGTCGGGAGAGAAGCGGTTCCTGATTCAGGACGCCGCGATGAACGACCTGATTCGGCCGGCGCTCTACGAGTCGTTCCATCGGATTTGGCCGGTCGACGTTCCCTCGGGGCTGCCTGCTCCTCCCGAAGATTATGAGGCCGCGATTGCCGGGACCGAGCCTTGGGATGTGGTGGGTCCGGTCTGCGAGAGCGGCGACTTCCTGGCCAAGGATCGTGCCTTGCCTCGGCTCGACCGGGGTGCCCTGCTCGCGACGTTCTCGGCGGGGGCTTATGGCATGGTCATGGCCTCCAACTACAACACGCGCCCCCGCGCTGCCGAGGTCCTCGTCGACGGGACCGCTGCTCATCTGGTCCGCCGCCGGGAGACTTACGAGGATTTGCTCCTCCAGGAGCGCGTGGGGATCTGACGTCTCCGGACTCGATCCGATTCACCGAGCATAAAAGCGGACCCCACCCTCATGCGCCGACTCCCTTCTTTTCGCGATCGCCTGACGAGGATGCTCGTCGTGGCCGGCCTCTCGGCGCTTGCCGCGCTGGGGGCAGGCCGCGCCGTCTTCGCCCAGGTGCCCGGCCCTGAGCTCTTTCAAATCGAACCGAAAACGCCGTTGGAGCTGTGGGACGCTGTCGACTACCTCGTCCGTACTGGACAGGTGAAGCAGGCTTTGCCCTACCTGAGGTCGTTCCTCAAGGGGCAGGTCGACGACGCCACCTTGTTGCAAATTCGCGATCGCTATGGTCCGGGCACGATGCTCCGGCTCGACGATTATCCCGAGACTCGCGAATTTGCCGCTCCCCTGATGCAGAGGATGAACGCGGCAACGCAGCGGCATGCGACCAATCCCGAGCGCATCGAGCGGTACGTCAATACCCTGACGAAGACGCGCGAAGAACAGGATCACGCCGTCGAGCGGCTTCGCGAGGCGGGACCGTACGCGGTGCCGTTCGTGATCCAGGCCCTGGGCAAGCCGAACCTGAGTGCAACGGATCATTTCTTGATCGTGCACAATGCGGGCCGGCTCGACCAGTCGGCCGTTCCGCCACTGCTCGCGGCGTTGGACAGCCCCGACGTGAGGCTGGTCCACGACATGGTCGAGATTTTGGGACGCATCGGTGATCGCCGTGCTGTGCCGGAATTGACCTATCTGGCGGCGTCAGGGCAGCGCGACGCAACGACGCAAGAAGCGGCCCGACGGGCCATCGCTCGCCTAACGGGCCGCCCCTTCGATGCTCAGCCGAAGTCGCCGATTCGCCTGCTCACTGAAGAGGCTCGCAAGTATCACCTGCATGCCGTTGAGTTTCCCAGCGACACGGTCCTGATCTGGACCTGGAACAAGGAACGAGGGATTCCTGAGCCGCGCCAACTCAGCCGAAGCGAGGCGGAAGCTTACTTCGGGCTTCGCCTGGCGCGTCAGGCGCTCCAACTTGACCCGTCCGACGTCCAGGCGCAGGTCATGCTGGTCAGTCTGGCCGTGGACAAGGCCGTGGAGCGAGTGGGGTATGCCGCGTATCCGTCGGCAGATCCGACGAACTCGTTCCCCTTGGCCTTGGCTGTGGGTCCGGACATTCTCGGCCGGGTTTTGCGTGCGGCGATTGCCGATGGCAAGCTCGATTTGGCAGCCGCCGTAGCGCAGGCCTTGGGTCAGGTCACCGATCGGGATGTGTTGGCGAGTGGGCCGGAGCCGCATCCATTGGTCGCAGCGCTCGGGGCTCCCAGTCGTCGGGTGCAATTGGCGGCGGCCAAGGCGTTGATGCAGCTCGACCCGCGCCGTCCGTTCCCGGGCTCGAGCCAGCTCGTTCCGGTCTTGGCTCACTTCGTCACGGCTCAGGCCGCGCCTCGAGCCGTCATCATTGATGGCAACACCTCGCGCGGGAACCAGTTGTCCGGTATGGTCAAGACGCTCGGCTATGAGCCGATTCTCGCCCAGACCGGTGACGCCGGTTTCCGTGCCGCGGCCGAATCGGCCGACGTCGAGCTCATCCTGATCGACAGCCACTTGATCGAAGGGGACTGGCGACTGCGGGACACCCTTGCGAACTTGAAGGCGGACGCCCGGACGTCGAGTATCCCGACTTTCGTCGTCGGCCCGCGCAACCTGGATGTTTCGCTGAACTCGATGTTGGCGAACTTCCCAGGGGTCAAGCTTATCGTGACGCCGGTGACTGTGGATCTCTTGAAGCAGCAGCTTGGCAGCCTTCCCATGGGACTGTCGGACGCGGAGCGCCAGGCGTACGCTCGAGACGCGGCCGTGCTCTTGGCCCATGTCGCGGCTCGTCCCGGCAATCCGTTCGAGTCTGACCTGGCGGCGGTCGAGCCGGCCCTGGCGATCGCCCTGAACACGCCTCCGACCAGCCTCGCCGCTTCGTGGGTGCTCGGTGACGTCCCGGACGCGAATGCCCAGCGCGGATTGGCCGATCTCTTGCTCGATCCCTCGAAGCAGGCCTCCCTTCGCTTGAGCGCCGCGGCGCAACTGGCCAGGAGTCTGCAACGCTTCGGTCCGTTGGTCGCCGCCGATCAAGAAGCCAAGCTGGCGGCGGCCCTGGACCAGGAGCGTGATCCCACGTTGCGGAACGCCTTGGCTACCGTGGTGGGCGCGCTTCGTCCCAAGCGAGCCTCCTCTGGGCTGCGGCTCCGCCAGTACGAAGCTCCACCGACTCCCAATGCTCCCGCGCAGCCAGCTCCGGCTCCGGCTACCGAAGCGGTTCCCTCTCCACCGACTTCGGAACCGGCTCCGACTGATGGCGCTGCCGAGGCCGTGCCGCCTCAGGCCGATGCCAATCCGTGATGTTGCTCCATGCTGCGTAAGTGAATGATGTTTCTGACAGATGTTCGAGAGTCAGAGAGGTGATGCCTGAATCGATTTGATTCTTGTAGGGCAGGCCTTGGCCTGCCGGGGCGATCGAGAAAACCTCGGCAAGCGCAGGTCTTCCCTACGGGGATCATCACGGTACTGGCAAAATGTGCAAGAAAAGCCTTTGCTTCTCTGGCTCTCGATCGACCTGGTCAGTCGGCGTCGAAGATTCGACGACCGGCCGAATGAGTGATGGACTGACCGAGGAGAGGAAGGTCTGAGCGACCGCTCTTGGGCGACTTGCCGTTGACCCCGAGGCGGCCGTCAGTCCTTTGGGAAGGATGCGCGGAGATGGCCACGCCTTACGATCGTTTCGCACCTCGTACCGGAGGAGACCTTGCTCTGCCGGGAGTCATTGGCTCGAGCCCGGCGATGGTCGAGGTCTTTCGAGCCACCCAGCAGGTAGCCCCTTCGCGCGCCTGCGTGCTTATCGTCGGCGAGACCGGCACCGGCAAGGAACTGATCGCAAGGGCGATTCACGACCTCAGCCCGAGGTACTCCGGCCCCTACATCCGCGTCAACTGTGGCGCCTTGACCGAGAGCCTCCTCGAGAGCGAACTGTTTGGCCACGTCAAAGGTTCGTTCACCGGGGCTGTCGACAATCGCACCGGCCGATTCGAGGCCGCGCACACTGGCAGTATCTTTCTGGATGAGGTCAACAGTACCTCTCCCAAGCTTCAGGTCAAGCTGCTCCGCGTCTTGCAGGAAGGGGAGTTCGAACGCGTCGGTGACACGAGCACGAAGAAGGTCGATACCCGGATCATCGCGGCGACCAACCGCGACCTGCTCGATGAGATCGATGCCGGCCGGTTCCGCGAAGACTTGTACTATCGCCTCAACGTCGTACCGATCTACCTACCTGCGCTTCGCGAACGCCGCGATGATGTCGGTACGCTTGTCGAGTTCTTCCTGAAGCGCTATGCCGAGCAAAACCGGCGCGAAGTGCGTCGCGTGCACCCCGAGGCCATGCGCCTGCTGCGCGAGCACGACTGGCCGGGGAACGTACGCGAGCTCCAGAACTATGTCGAGCGTGCGGTGATCCTGGGGGACGGTCCCGAACTCACGGTGGAACATTTGCCGCCCCAGTTGCGTGGGGTGGCCGCTCCTCGACCGATCCGTTCGCGAGGCGGCGACCTCGCCGCCATGACCTCCGAGCTCGTTCGCCAAGGAGTTCGCGCGGCCGGTCCCCAGGCCAACGACCTGCACAAAAGGATCGTCGATCAGGTCGAGCGTGAGTTGATTCAACAGGTGCTCATGTCGTGCGAGCGGGTCCAGATCAAGGCCGCCGCCCGTTTGGGGATCAACCGCAACACGCTCCACAAGAAGCTTGCCCAGTACCGAATCGACAGTGACGAAAACGGCAATGGCGACGGCCAGGGACATGGTCCCGGCGAGCCTGCCTCCCCTGCCCCCGCCGACGAGGATTGAGCGTATGTCGCAGACCAGCCCCCTCGAGCTCGACCGACTCCACCAGGGCGATTGCCTGGAACTCTTTGGTCGCGTGGAGTCGGACTCGGTTGACTTGGTCTTTGCCGATCCTCCCTTCAACATCGGCTACGACTACGACGTTTACGACGATCGCCGTGACTCCGACCAGTACCTGGATTGGACGAGACGCTGGGCGTCCGAGGTGGCGCGGGTGCTCAAGCCGACCGGAACCTTCTGGTTGGCGATCGGCGATGAGTACGCGGCCGAGCTCAAGCTGATCTTCCATCGCGAGCAACACCTGTCGCTTCGAAACTGGGTGATCTGGTACTACACCTTCGGAGTCCACTGCAAGAAGAAGTTCAGCCGGAGCCACGCGCACCTCTTCTACTTCACGAAGCATCCCAAGAAGTTCACCTTTAACGACCACGACATCCGGATCCCCTCCGCGCGTCAGCTCGTCTACTTCGACAACCGGGCCGACCCCAAGGGGCGTGTCCCGGACGACACCTGGATCCTCCGTCCGCAAGACGTCCCCGACGGCTTCCTTCCCGACGGCGACACCTGGTATTTCCCCCGGGTCTGCGGCACTTTCAAGGAACGCGCCGGTTGGCACGGCTGCCAGATGCCCGAGCAACTCCTCGGCCGGATCATCCGCGCCTGCTCGAACCCCGGTGAGATCGTCCTCGACCCCTTCGGTGGCAGCGGCACGACGTTGGTGGTCGCCAAGAAGCTCGACCGCAGATTCCTCGGCTTCGAACTCTCTCCCGACTACGCTGCCCAAACTCAAACCCGCCTCGACGCCGCTCGCGTCGGCCAACCCCTCGAAGGCGCCGCCGAGCCGCTCGTTAGCGCCAAGGCTACCCCGGCAAAGACCAAGAGCGGCTGAACCGGACGATCATTTTCCATGCGTTCGAGGTTTCGAGCCGCTCCACCTCGGTAGGCGACGTTCGATCAAGGCGACCTTGACGACGGACCGTGTCCCGACGTTCATCGTCGGTAGGCGGTCAGCCAATCATGACCGAGCTGTTACACGATGTACACCGCCCAACATTACCGAGGACGGGAGGTGACAGTCCCATTAAGATAGCCGTTGATGAAGGGCCCAAAAGACTCGCGCAGTAACGGGTTTGCGAAGAGGTTGATCACGAGATGCGAGGAGAATTCACCGTCACAGTCGAGAAGGGGGAGTGGACCGATGACGAAATCATCGGAGGGATCCTGCGTTCCTCTGGCGTCACGAAACCTTACATTTGCTTCAATCCGAATGTGCTTGATTTGAAGTGGTGTGGAGTTTTTGTCGTCCACGAGACCGAACGGCTGATGGAGGTCCATCACCGCTCGGTCGCTGTTGATGGTCTTCATGCTCTTGCCGTCTCGTGAACTCCATATGAGGGCAAATGGCTCGAGGATGAGTTGCTTGCCGTCTTTGCTCTTCTCGTAGTTCTTGGCGTACATCCAGTAGCCGCGCTCGTGGTTGTAATAGCGATAAGCCTGGTCGCGGCCTGTGGTCCAATGCCTGGGACCGAAGGCGGCGGTGGCCAGATCGATTGCTTGCTGCTCGGTTTTGGAGCGTTTGCGGGGTGTTACCGCGTTTTTGGGGATGGTCCCCGAGCCATCGCCTTGTCCTGGCGTAGGCTTCTTCGCCGTCGGGAGTGATCCCGGCACGGTCGCCGCGGTGAGGACGATCAACGAGCCGGCGAAGACGGCCGCCTTGATTTTGAGTGGAAAGGCCACGATTTCTGCACTCCTTGCGAGGAAAGTTGCTGCCGTTGAAATCAGGCCGAGTGCCCACGGCTGTGAGGATGTTGTCAGCGCGATCTGAGTGGTTTGAGCCACCAGTCGCGAGGATAGCTCTGCACCACGGCCCCAGGCCAAGGTCGCTGGACCCCAGGATTCGGCCGAGAGACGGATGCCCTGGTTCGATAGCCGCGTCTTCAGTCGCTCCCGGCCCCGCGCTAGCCGGCCTCGCACGGTCCCTACCGGCCAGCCGAGCTTTTCGGCGGCCATCTCGTGCGTGAACCCTTCCAGATAACAAAGGATCAAGGGGCGTCGGTATTTCTCGGGAAGTCGACCCAATTCTTCGTCGAGCGTGCCGCGCAGGTCTCGTTGTGTCGGGTCGAGGGAAGGATCTGCATAATCGTGCAGGGTGCCTCCCTCTTTCGTCCGTCGCCGCTGCGTGTGGATCCTGGCTCGTGTGGCGACCCGGCAACTCACTCCATAAAGCCAAGGTCTGAGCGAGTCGGCGACCCAGAGGGAATGTGCCCTCTTGACCAGGATCAAGAACGTCGCCTGAAATGCGTCTTCTGCTGCGTGAGGATCGTCCAGAATCCGACGGCAGACGCCTAGCACCATCGGCCCATGACGCTCAACCAAGGTCGTGAATGCCGCCTCGGCCCCTGAATCTTGCCAACGGACGAACCGATCCAGCAACTGTCTGTCCGTGAACCCGCCGAGTGCCCCTGTATTGAGGAGTGTGCTCAAGTCTTGGCCGAGTTTGCTCTGCCTCGTCATGCCGCTGTCCCTCCTTTGACGATGCTCCTTCCGTTCACAGAATGCACAACCAGGCTGGTTCCAATACAATATTTTCCAAAAAATTGTCCTTCGTCGGCTTGCTACTCATCCTATTTCTCGAATTTTGAAAGGTTTTTCTCACCTATTGAGAGTCAAGAAGTACAGTCCGTATGCTGACCTGAGACACGCATCAGGGTTTGTTCCCCGTAGGGCAGGCCTTGGCCTGCCGAGGCTCTCGCCAAGGCAGGCCAAGGCAGGCCCTACAAGAGTCTTGCGTCACGGGCATTGCTTTTCTGACGGTAAATCGGAATACCTGAAATCGACGGCTGTATGCAAGGAACCGGTGCCGTACAAGCTTTGACTTCCCTCTCGATCGCTCCTCATTCACCGAAGCGGATGCGCGTCCCTAGGCACGACCCGCCTGGAATGTCTGACCGAGCCTCGGAAGCATCTTCAGGCTTGGCTCAAAGCTGTGATAATATCATTGGAAATTAAGCGAGACGATCCCTGTGGAATTCCGTACTTATAATATAAAGGAAATTGGATGGAAAATTGGCCGATGCATCCGGAATCGCTCTCTGTGGATGATCTAGCCAAGATCGTCGAAGGTTTCAAGAATCCTGACTACGAAGTACGGTGGCAGACCGCCGCGACGCTTCGGGGGATCGGCTTCGATCGTGTGTCGGCCGTGCTCGTCGATGGCCTCGAGAGTTCCGATGAAATGATAGCTTACCGGGCGATCGGTATTTTCCGTGAGCTCGGTCAGGATGTGGCCTCCGCCGCTCCGGCGATCGTCGAATTGCTCAAGCGGAATCGAGGGAAGATGGAACCCCCCCTTCCCGACCACATCACGGAGATTCTCGGCGGGCTTGGCCGAGCCGCGGTGCCGGGATTGCTCAGCCTGCTCGAAGATCCGGACCCGGAAGTCCGATCAGACTATAATTTGGTCATAAACCTCGTCGGTCTCGAACCTCCGGCCGATGAAATTGTTCCCGACTTACTCCAAATCTTGGAGAGACTCGGTAACGAGGACGGATCGCTGATCGCGTACATCCTGGCCCACTATGGGGCTGCCCCTGAGGTCGCAACTCCGATTCTGGTCGCGGATTTGGAGAGTATGTGCCGCGGATTGGACTTCAGCGACATCGATATCGACGTGGAAGGGTCGCTCGTCATCATCATCGAAGCCTTGATGAGTTACGGCGCGTCTGCGGCGGCGGCCGTGCCTGCGCTCAATAGACTCTTGAATTTGAAGCACGTCCATGTCTCGCCCGGCGCCGCTGGGGCCCTCGGGACGATGGGCCCTGCGGCAGAGTCGGCCCTGCCGATGTTGGAAGAAATCCTCAGAACACCGTTCCGGGAGTTCATGCGAGAGCGACATCCAGACCTAAAACAAGAGGAGAACCTTGAGAATTTGTTCTCGCAAAAATATGCATATTTTCAGGTCAGGGCTGCCGAGGCGATCTGGAACATCACGGCCGATGCGTCCAGGAGCGTCGCCCATTTGATCCGTTTTGTTGATGAATTCGACCGCGGAGGATCATACGACTACATGGGCGTTAATCACGCGCTCCGCGCGCTGGCGAGGATCGGTCCCGTGACCGAGAAGGTCCTCCCGACCTTGATCCGGGTGTTCGAAGAGGGGCGAGGAGGAGCCGACGCTCTCGGAGAGCTCGGCCCGAAGGCCAAAGCGGCGTTGCCAGCCTTGTACAAAGGGATGGAGGAGGAGGATCTCAGCACTCGCCTGGCATGCTCCTGGGCGATCTACAAGATCGGAGGGGATCCGAGTCTCGCAATTCCAGTCCTGATTGAAGCCGTCGAGCATCGAACGGAATACCATCGACAGGCCGGAGGACTTCGGCTTGCTGAGATTGGTCCACCGGCCGCGGCGGCGATTCCCGCCCTCCAGCGATCGCTCGTCGATTCCAACAGCGCCGTTCGCTCCTTAGCAGCGAAGGCGATCGAGGCGATCACCTCTTAATACGACTCCGTTACAACTCCGAAATGAATCAAGGGGCTTGCATTCTGGGTAGCCGCGGTTGCTTGCAACCGGGGCGGCGCAGCCGCAAGAGGTCCGTCCCCAAGCGGCTCTGCGGAAAGGGGTTTCTGCCCAAGTCGCCACGGAAAACCTCTGGTCGCTTCGCGACCCCGGTTGCAAGCAACCGCGGCTACCCAGAAATATCTCTCTGATGCCAGTCGGAATTGTAACGGAGTCGTATTAAGCCAAAGGCAAATTCACCTCAGTAGTTCATCCAAAGACATTCCTGGCGCATTTTCTTGATCGAATGGCACTGCTTTTCGGGGGCGTCGAAGCGGCGCCAATCGGGGTAGAGGGTATCCATGAGGTCGCCGCGATAGCCGGAGATGGCGACTTTGCCTCGGCACTGTTTGAGGGCGTCGGCCAGGGCGCGATGGGCGGGTTCGTCCATCTCGAAGCCGTAGGCGTTGCAGTCGCCTCGGGTTTCGTGGACGTAAGGGGGGTCGCAGTAGAAGAGGGTGTCCGGGTCGTCGTAGAGTTGGAGGATGTCGACGGCCGGCCGGTTCTCGATCTGGACGCGGAGGAGGCGCTCCGCGATCTCGCCGAGGGCCTCGACGCCGCCGAACCAGCGTGAGATGACCCCGGACATGCCGCCTCGGCTGGTGCGCTTGCAATTGGCCCAGCGCCCGAGCGTGGCCGTCTGCGCCAAGCCGGTCCTGGCCTGACGGGCTCGGACGTAGAACCGGCGCGCCCGCTCGACGTCGGAGATTTCCTCGGTCTCTTCTTCGATGGCCTGATGAAATTCCTCGCGGGCAAACGGAGTGAGGGCAATCGCCCGGATCAGGTCGTCGGGTTGGTCGCGGAGGACTCGAAAGAAGGCGACGACTTCGCCGTCGATGTCATTGTACGTCTCGACCAGCGAGGGTTCCCGGTTGATCAGGACGGCCGCCGATCCGGAGAAAGGCTCGCAGTACTGGCGCGAGTCGGGCAACAAGGGGAGGAGCCAATCCAGGTGGTTGAACTTCCCTCCATACCAACCGAACACGATCGAATGCCTTCGTTTCGGGCGACCGACGCTGTGCCGCGATCCCGAGGCTTTCCCGGAATCCAAGAAAATTGGCGATACCCCCCGTGCTCTTCGAGCAGGCTGCTTGTTCTCGATGGTCACCGCCGTCATCCCCACTTCGACCTTCCGCCGTCCCAAGTCATTCATCAAGGAAGGCCCATTCTACGGTCTTGAGTCCCATCGCACCTTAGGCTTGTGGCCCACTCATCTCGCTTTTCTCGAGAATGGCCGGCCCCAGAGGATCTTCAAGTCGGTCATCGATGCCTGGTTCCGAACAAATTCGGAGTTGAGCCGTGCCTCGCCATCTGCTTGATCGGCTCCGCCGACTACGGTCCAGGTGTTTGATGCGCGCTTCGGACGCGCCCAGCGGAAGGCGAGGAAGAGCAAGGTGCCGAATACGAAGCCCGCGAGGACATGAACCGCCTGGGCGGATAAGAAGAGCGGTCCGGTGATTCATCCGATATCTCGAGCGAGGTAACCGCGCTGGAAAATCATCAGGGAAATCAAGCCTTGGCATCATCCGCCGAGAACTCCGCCAGTGACGAGAGCTGACCGATCGCACGGTAAGCCGAGGCCGCAATCCCTGCTTCCAACAAGGGCCCGGTGCTGTAGCAGAACGCTTCTTCGCGAAGCCGCACGATCGGTGCGATGATCATCGCGCAGAGAGCAACCAGGTGCATCAAGCTAAGAATCGAGAGACGATGCATAAGGATGACATCCTTCATGATTAAAACTACGAAATTAAGATGAATACGGCTATCGGTGTATGCGTGATCGTTTGTTCATGGGAGTGTCAGAGGTACTGCGGGCGTGTCGTATTGGGGTTCATTCCTTAAGCCCTTCCTAGAGTAAGACTTGGCTTGTGCGGTCGGCAGTCCAAGATCTGACCGACAAGTAATGGACTTGCCGAAATCTTCACTTGGGAATCCTAAATCATCAGCGTGAGAACGGAAAGTTGACGAATCAATGGTTATTACTATTCGGAGTGCGAAATCCGCCCAAAACTATATATAAAATATTCTGAAATGGCTGAACCGGAACCAGGAGTACGAGTCAGGCTGTTGTATCTAGTAGCTACGAAATTAATAAGACACCCGGATCGGCATGTTTTTAGGAATTCTGTTGATTGCGCGACTCCTTTGTGTGTAAAAAGGCATGGGCGGATTGTGTGGACTAAGGTCGTACAGGTCATCGCTTCTGTCTTACCTTTTCCTCAAATTCATTTTCCATTGCCGACTCCAAAGGTTCGGAGTCGCGCTCCACGTTGTCGACAGGAGTTCCCTCATGCGCGTTGCCCGATCGTTGATCGCGGGTGGGATATCGACGGGTTTGATACTCGGCTGCCTCCTGCTGGGAAGTGGCTGTGGAGATTCCTCCTCAGGCGGGGGATCCGACCAGGTCAAGGACGCTCCTCTCCCTCCAGATCAACAGAAGCAGTTCGATGCATACTATAAGACGCCGAAGAAGAAGAAGTAGCGTTCAGTGAATTAAACGCGAGTGCACTGCTTTAACCAACGTTGACTACGAAATTGATCGCCAAGGGAATTGCCCGGGCGATATGCGTTCAGATTTTTTTGGACAATCATCCATAGTTGGAAGGGAACATCTGATGAAATTGCGTTTTCGGCAGGGGTTCACCCTTATTGAACTCCTTGTGGTCATTGCGATTATTGCGGTTTTGATTGCTCTGCTGCTTCCTGCCGTTCAAGCAGCTCGCGAGGCTGCGCGTCGGTCGCAGTGTATCAACAATATGAAGCAGATCGGTGTGGCTCTGCATAACTACCACACGGCCAACGAGAGCTTCCCGATGGGTGGTTCGCGGAACATGGCCGTTCTCCCTAATACGTACTACCCTTGGTCTTGCGTGAGTGCTCAGGCGGCGATGCTGGGCTACCTGGAGCAGGCGGCGCTCTACAACGCGCTCAACTTCTCGTGGAACATGGAGAGGGACAGTGGGGTGGCTCAGGAGATCAACTCGACGGTGTACAATACGATCCTCAATGTGTTCCTTTGCCCGTCCGACGGCAACGCGGGGACCAAAACCAACACCCTGAATAGCTACCACGGCTGCGTCGGCACCTCGACATGGAATATTTCCAACGGTCAGCTCAATCCAGCGATCGATTCGACCGGGATGTTTACCATCTGGGGGGCGTACAAGATGGCGGATATCACCGACGGGACTTCGAACACGATCGCCTACGGCGAAGCGCTGGTGGGTGACCGTAAAGCGAATTCACGCGGTGGGGTCAATCCGCCGAGCCAGTATCGTGGGAACGGAGTCATGACCGCCGGCAATGGCTTGGCGCAGGTTTATGACGCTTCCTCACAAGGTGTGAGCGCGATTCAGACCCAGGTTCAGGCATGTGCCACCAGCATGAAGAGCAGCTCCAATGTCGTGGACTATCGCGGTTGGCGCTGGAGCGTGGGGGTCATGGGGTTCACGCTTTTCAATACGGTTCAAACCCCGAACGAAGCTGGTGTGAATTATTGCCGGTATGATTGCAATGCGGGCTGCAACATGGACAACGCTTGGTCCGCGCCGGCCTCGAGCAACCACTCGGGCGGCGTCAACTGCTTGATGGGGGACGGCAGCGTCCGCTTCATCAAGAACAGTGTCAGTCGCATCACCTGGATGGCGATTGGGACCAAGGCGAACAGCGAAGTCGTGAGTTCGGACTCCTACTGAACGAGTTCCCTCGCGTTGCTCGCCTCGTTTTCCAGCCGACGGCATCCCTCGATACGAGGGGTGCCGTTGGTTTGATCACTTCTGGATGAGGCTCACGGATTGCAGTCGATAAAAGTTGGGATCGTGGTCGCACCGCAGTCGCCTTCCCCCCCCCTTCCCCGTCCCATTCGAGGTCGCACGCTACGATAAGCCGTCGCCCCACATCACAACCTTTCCAAGGGTTGAGAACAGCCCTCACCGACGCGGATTGGCATCCGCCAATTTCGCGAGCCTTGATGGAAGTGAAAAGTTCGGATTTTGCGATCCTGGCTTGGTCGGCGATCATTTTCAGCGGAAGGGTGAAGACTCTGCCAACGGGTTGCGTTCCCTCTCGGGAGGTTAGTGTTTGATCTGTTCGTAGGCGGAATCCGAGGTGTAAAGCGTGCCGGCGTTGGTGTAGGCAGCCCCGACCCCTTGCGGGTGGCCGCCCATTAATTCGCCGACGCCCATGATGTATCCGCGCTCGCCGTGCTGGGTCAGGTCGAGGCCCACGTCTTCTTGCTCGGCGTCGACGCGAAGGCCGATGGTCAGATCCACGAGCTTGAGGATCACGAAGGTGACGATGAAGCTGTACGTGCCGGCCATGAGCACCGAGAGTGCCTGATAGCCGAGGAGTTGGGAGTTGCCGTAGAGCAGGCCGTTGACATCTCCGCTGATGCCGGCCTTGGCCAGGACGCCGACGGCCAGGGCCCCGAAGGTTCCGCCGACGCCGTGGACGCCGAAGACGTCGAGCGAGTCGTCGTAGCCGAGCCGGCCCTTGATGAGGATGGCCAGGTAGCAGATGACACAGACGAGTTCACCGATGGCGATGGCTCCCATCGGCGTGACAAACCCGGCGGCTGGCGTGATCGCCACGAGGCCTGCCACGGCCCCGGTGCAGGCTCCCAGGACGGTCCCCTTCCCTTTGTGCAGCCATTCGATCGTCATCCACGACAAGGCGGCGACAGCCGCGGCGGTGTTGGTGTTGACGAACGCCGCGACAGCCGAGCCGTTGGCCGCCAGTGCACTGCCGGCGTTGAAGCCGAACCAGCCGAACCAGAGAAGTCCCGTGCCCAGAGCGGTCATCGTCAGGTTGTGCGGATGCATCTCTTCCTGGCCGAGTCCCTTCCGCTTGCCCATCACGAGCACGCAGCAGAGGGCCGCGATCCCCGAGGTCAGGTGCACCACCAGTCCACCGGCGAAGTCGAGCGCACCGAGGCGGACCTTGATCCAGCCCCCCGTGCCCCAGACCCAGTGAGCGACGGGGTCGTAGACGAACGTGGCCCAAAGCAACGTGAACACCAGGTAAGCCGAGAACTTCATCCGCTCGGCGAAGGCTCCCGAGATCAGGGCCGGTGTGATGATGGCGAACATCAACTGATAGGCCATAAAAAGCTGATGCGGGATCGTCCCGGCGTAGTCGGTATTCGGGGTCAGATCAACTCCCCTCAGTCCTGCCCACTCCAGACCGCCGATGAATCCATTCAGCTTGTTCGGTCCGAAGGCCAGGCTGTAGCCGAACAGGATCCACTGAAGCGAGATCAGACCCAGCATGATGAAACTTTGCTGGAAGGTGGCCAGGACGTTCTTGCGGCGCACCATGCCCGCATAGAAGAGGCCCAGGCCGGGGGTCATGAGCATCACGAGCGCCGCCGCGACCAGGATGAAGGCGGTGTCCGCCCCATTGACCGTCGCCGCCGCAGCCGCGGCCGGTGCAGCCGCGGCTGCGGTCGTAGCGGCTGGCTCCTCGGCCTGTGTCACGCCGGGGAGGGCGATCAACGCCATGGCCGCCAATCCCGACAATACCCACGCATGCATTCGATTTCTCATGGAAGTCCTCTCCGGTAGCTGAGACTGTCGACTTGCCGCCGGCTCTTCGGAGGGGAACGTGGTGACCTCACCCAAGAACTCGGTCACCCGACTCGCTACGAAGACCGAGGCCGTCGGACAATCAAGAGCATGTTCGGGTTGGTTAGGTTGAGCATCGATCGCAAAATATATTCCATTTGGCTGTATTGATGGATCGCTGGCGATGCTAAAATCCGGTGGGATATTGATTTAGAATGATCCCAAAAAGAGGTTGCTCCTTCTGGTTATGGTAATGATCTTAGTCGATAGGCATTAAAGCCTGTTTTGTAGGCATTTGAATTATTGCGGTGATTAAGTGTCGAATGATGGCTTCCCTCTGCGCAAGCCGAGCCGCGCATTTCGCAGGCCTGGGAGGGTCTCGACGCGACGATTTGGTTCCGGACCGACCGGAATGAGGGGCCGCGGCGGCAGTCTCGCGGTCGAGGTCGGCGGTTGCCGAATCGGCAATCACTGCCGTTCGGAGACGTGAAGCTTGAACTCGGCCTCTCTGACTCTATTGGTCAAAAGCTTTCCGCACCTTTCGTAGGAGCCTTCGGCAAGTTTTTGTAGGGCAGGCCTTGGCCTGCCGAGGCTCAAGCGAACAAGCCTGGCAGGCTAAGATCATACCCTATGAGAAGACATCTTTTGATGGGCGGCGCCTGCTCTACGACAAGGGGATTTGCCGGACGCTCCACGTGTCATGCGAGATTTAGTCTTAACAGTTAAATAGGGAAATCGGTGAGAAATGATGAGGGTAGGGTAGGATGGGTCGAACATTTGACGCTTAAAGAGTGTGGCGGGCGTAAGGTGAAGTTCGGACTGTGCTGCCCATTTGGGAGATCATCCATGTCGTCGGTCTGGGTACGCGGGGCCGTGTTGTTGTTCGTGGGGGTGGCCTCGATCGCGGGGTCGGCCTTGGCACAACAGGAAGAGAGGAGAGAGGGGTCGAGGGCGGAGCGAAAGGACGAGGCGAAAGGGGAGCGGGGAAAAATCCGCCCTTATGATGACGTGATTACCAAGGAGGCCAAGTCGGACCCCGGTGTGTTCCTGGTTCACCGGATCGACGACAAGGTCTTCTTCGAGATCCCAGCGGCGGCGTTCGGCAAGGACATGCTCTGGGTGACGCAGCTCGAGGCGACCAAGTCGGGGCATGGGTACGGAGGCAGTCCGATCGGGCATCGGGTGGTGCGCTGGGAGCAGCGGGGCGAGGATGTGCTGCTGCGGGATGTGAACTATGCGATCCGGGCCGAGGCCAAGGATCCGATCCGTAACGCCGTCGAGTCGACTTCAGTCGCGGCGATTATCGAGGTCTTGCCGGTACGGGCGTACGGCAAAGATCGCGCTCCCGTCGTCGAAGTCACGGGGTTGTTCGTGGCCGACCTGCCCGAGTTCAGTGCCCGGCGACGGCTTAATGCGTCCGGTGTGGACTCCAAGCGGACGTTCATCGACGTGGTGAAGTCGTTCCCCGAGAATATCGAGACGAAGGTCCTCATGACCTACCGCCCCTCGGAAGGAGGCGGGCCGGGCGCGGGCCTTGGGCGTCGATCCGGCGGTGGCGGTGGCGGTGGCGGCGCGGTGACCGTGCGGTTGCACCACAGTATGGTCAAGCTGCCCGAGTCGCCGATGCGGCCGAGAAAGTACGATGATCGCGTCGGCTTCTTCACCGAGGAGTTCGAGGAGTACGGGAACGTCAAGAGCCACCAGGTTGAGGACGTGCGGTACGTCACGCGCTGGCGGCTTGAGAAGAAGGATCCGAGCGCCGAGGTGTCCGAGCCCAAGAAGCCGATCGTCTACTATATTGGCCGGGAGGTTCCCGACAAGTGGCGCCCCTGGATCAAGAAGGGGATCGAAGCCTGGCAGGATGCTTTCGAGCGCGCTGGGTTCAAGAACGCGATCCTCGCCAAGGACGCCCCGAGTCCTCGGGAAGACCCGGATTGGGACGCCGAGGACGCCCGTTACTCCTCGATCCGCTGGCTCCCCGCGAAGATCGAGAACGCCATGGGCCCGCACGTCCACGACCCGAGGACCGGTGAGATTCTCGAGTCGGATATTCTAATGTATCACAATGTCCTGAAGTTGGTTCGCGATTGGTACTTCGTCCAGGCCTCGCCCAACGATCCGAGGGCCCAGACGCTCCCCCTGCCCGACGACCTGATCGGCGAGTTGATCGCCTACGTGGTTTCGCACGAGGTGGGACACACGCTCGGGTTCCCGCACAACATGAAGGCGAGCTCGTCCTACTCGGTGGAGCAGCTCCGTAACCCGGCATTCACCAAGGAGAACGGGGTTGAGGCATCGATCATGGACTACGGCCGCTTCAACTATGTCTCCCAGCCCGGCGATGGCGTCCGCCTGATTCCGATCATCGGCCCTTACGACCGCTTCGTCGTCGAGTGGGGTTACCGCGAATTCAAGGGAGCCAAGTCCTACGACGACGAGAAGAAGGAACTCGACAAGATCGTCGCCCGCCAGCTCAAGGACCCGACCCTCCGGTTCGGCGATCCCAACGCAGGCGAAGACCCGTCGCAGCAGACCGAGGACCTTGGCTCCGACCCGATCGCGGCCACGACCCTTGGACTCAAGAATATCGACCGGGTCGCCGGCTTCCTGGTCAAGGCGACGACCAAGAAGGGAGAAAACTACGACCAGTTGCGCAACATGTACAGCCAGCTCATCGCGCAACGGAGTCGTGAGCTGGGGCACGTCGTGCAGGTCGTGGGTGGGTTCGTGGCCAACAATGTCTGGTTCGGCGACGGCGATCGCATCTATGACCCCGTCCCCGCGGCCAAGCAGCGCGAGGCGGTCCAGTTCCTGATCGAGAACGGCTTCCGCGTTCCGACGTCCTTGATTACCCCGGAAATCCTCGACCGCCTCGAGTCGCATGGCGCAGCGTCGCGGATCGCTTCGGGACAGATGGAACTGCTCCGGTCGCTCCTTGAGACGTCGCGGCTCAACCGCATGGCCGAGCTTGCCAACCGAGACTCGAAGGAAGCGTATACGCCCACCGCGCTCTTTGACGACCTCCATGCCGGGGTTTTGGGCGAACTCAAAGGCGATCCGAAGCCTATCGACCTCTATCGTCGCAACCTTCAGCGCGGTTTCGTCACGGTCTTGATCGACACTCTCGAGTCGTCCTCACGCAGTTCCGACGCCACGGCCCTGTCTCGCGGCGAACTGGTGCGCACTCTCGTCGAAATCAACGAGAGCCGCGATAAATTCAAGGACGCAACGACTCGCCTGCACCTCGAAGACCTGCACGCCAGGATCAAAGAAGCCCTCGAACCCAAAGCCAAGGTGCCGGCCCAGGCACCGACCCGAGGCTTCCCGAGATCCGACGACGAATCCGAAATGTGACTGAGTGTTAACTTGTAGGGCGGGCATTGCCCACCAAGGATTTGCCCGCGATCGAAGCGCCGACATGATGGTCATGCACGGCGCTTCGATTGGTGGACGGTACCCACCGTATCATTTCAGGGGGGCAACATTCGCCGAGGGGAGGCCGACGGCTTCGACGGTGAGCGTCTGCTTCCCCTTGTTGCCTCCACCGACCGCCAAGAGAGTGTGGTCGGGACCGGGCAGGAGGCGGTGGTTGGTTCGAGGAAGTGACCAGGCACCGACGATCTCCCAGGCCTTCCCTTGCGGGTCGAGCCGGAAGATATGTCCGGCGCCACCGCTGTAGTAGAGCCGCCCTTCGACGTTGAACGCGGACGTACCGAAGCCCTCATTCTTGCCATTGCCGGGAAGTTCGGGGCCAAGTGTCCAGGAGCCGTCCTTGGGGTCGTAGACGTCGACCCGGCGTTCGACCTTGAAGGCGTCGTTGAGGCCCCCGAGCACGTAGAGTTTGCTGTCGGCCTGCGCGACGGACAAGGCCCGGCGCCGGAAGGGCTGCTCGATCGTCTTCCAACCGGTCTCGGGTTTCGAGAGGTCGAAGGCGGCGACGTTGTCGTTGTACTTCGCCTTTTGCCACGCCCCGTTCATCGTCCAACCGCCGGCGACGTAGACCGTCTGGCCGATCACGACGGCATCATGAGTCGAGCGTCCTTGAGGGAGTGGCGCAAGGCTTGTCCAGTTCTTGGTCGTGGGATCGAAGCGCGCGAAGTCGGCCACGGATTCGAGGTCGTGATCTTTGCCGGGCGAGTTCTTCGGAACCATCCCGCCGATGCGGTAGAGGTAACCGCCGTCGGTCACCAGCGCGACCCCCTGGACCTGTTTGTCCAACGGCAGGTCTTCCCAGGTCGTTCGGTCCTTGAGGTTGAGACGGCGGAAGTGCTTGGAGGTCGTCTCGGTGCTGTATTCGTGAACGCGGCCGGTATGTCCGCTGTAAACGTAGAGCCAGTCGCCGAGCACCGCGCCTCCGAAGCTGTTGACGGCCGGTTCGGGCATCAGGGCGAAGGTTGTGACAAGCTCGGGGGTCTCGTTGTCGCCTGCGCTGCGTGGCGTTGAGGCCGAGGTTTTCGCCTGGGGCGAGACGGTGAGCGTGGCGTAGTAGCGGGTCTCCGGATAAGCCTTGCCGGCAACCTCGCCCGGCTTGGCATCGACCCAGTTGGCCCAGAGCGAGGTCTTGCCATCGGCTACCCCTTCGATCGACGCGAGTCCTTGCTCGTCGGCCGACGACTCGCGAGGATCACCCTCGGCAGGATAGATCTTGAGTCGGGCCTTGGCGGCCGGCTTGCCGTCGAACAAAACTTGAACAACCTGTTTTCCGTCGTTGGTGATTAGACGTACGCGCAAGGTCTGACCGCTCTCCTTGTCGTCGACGGACAGAGGAGCCGTCTGAGCGCGGGCGGTGTAGTAGAGGTGGTAAGTCTTGCCGCCGCGGCTTTTTACCCCCAAGTCGCGTTCGGCGTCGATGATCGAGGGAAGTTTGCCGGTCCAGTGGGCGTCGAACGTCGCCTCGCTCGCCGCCGTCGATAAGGGCTGGCCATCGATCGTGGGCCTCACATCCTGGACGGTCTTAAGAAACCCGGCCCCTTCCGGTACGGGAGTCTCGCTCAGGAACGTTTGGATCGTGGCGGATCCTTGAGGGGACGCCGCGGGTTGCACGGTGAGCCAAATGAAGTGCGCCCAGGCGGCACGAGGCGCCAAAAGGGCTGCGGCGGTCAACAAAGTCCAGCCGCTACGTCGTAGTAGTTTCATCGTCATTGGGGGGACCTTCGAGAGTGATGAGTCAGGGGATCGAATTTCAGCCTTCGCTGGGGACGCTCTGGTGGCGTCTCCTCGCAGCTTTGGCTTCTTGTTCTTGACGACGTTTGAGCATCTTCTTGCTGACGTCGAAGGCTTTCTTCGCCGCCTCGGAATCGGGGGAGACTACGGGTGAGGCGAATTGGGAGCGTTCGGCCTCTTGGTTGCAGCCCGGGGCGAGCGGGAAGGCCGCGAGCACAAGAGCGAGGAGGAGCGGGGACGTCTTCGTCCCCGCGTTTACGATGGGATTGTTCATGTTGGCGAATTTCGGATGTAATAGGGATTTAGAGCGGTTATCGCTTGGATTGCCTACAAAATCCCGGAAGATCGGAGTGAAATCCCTGGGAGTTATGTGTGGGACGCACCATCAACCGATGCCATGTAGATGGCCGTATGGGGTGGCACTGGTGGCTTGTCCACCAGTGAGCCGAGGCCTGCGCCACTGGTGGACAAGCCACCAGTGCCACCCCACCGGCCTCTTGACTTACTTCGAGCTACAGGGTCACTCTCTGGCCTGAGTGTGGGCTATCCAAGCGATTACCGCTCTAGTAACTGTCGGCCGAGAGGACTTCGCCCCCCCTCATCGTCGACAGACCCATGTAAACGGGCATCGAGATGCCGTTCTTGATGACGCGTACGCTGCCATCGCTGAAGACGGCATTGATCAGCCCAGGGTGCGTTGAGCGGAAGTTGGGCACTTGCTGGCCTTCGGGGGCGGGCAAGCCCGGAGGTTCGTCGAAGAGATCGGTGCTTGAGTCAATGGCGCAGTCGTTGGGCGGATAGGGATAACCGCTCTTATCGACGGTTCGACCCACCAACCCGCCGATGATCCGCTTGTCGGTGCCCCAGGTGCGCGATCGTCCATAGGCCATGAACATGATGTTGTCGTAGTAGACGGTCGCCGTGGGAGCCGCAGGCAAGCCGGGACTCAGAGGGACGCAGACCCGGCCCGTGCCTTCTCCCATGGAGCGGAGTTTGTTGCGGGCGTTGCCGCCGGCCGCTTCGGCCATGATGAACGTGTTGCTGGTGCCGTCGGTGATCTCGGCGATCCGCGTTGCCGAGTTGAAGCCGATCGGACCCATCAGGTTCGTCTCACCGTAACCGGGGACGATGTAGCGGTTCGCCCCTGCGTTGAAGACATAGTCGGTCACCGCGACTTTGCCCGGTTCGAGAGTATAGGCCTGGCTCCCCGAGCCCACCGTCGAACCCACTTCTCCGATCGTTCGATTTGACGGGCAGAGAAAGACGGAGAATTGGAGTGAGAACCCCGTGCTGTTGCCCGGCAACGTCCAGCCGTAGTACGGAGTCGTTCCCGAAAGCTGGTTCAGGTTGAAGTTGAAAGTGTTGTAAGCGGCAACCTGCTCGATGTAAGGCAGGATGAAGCTGTAACCTGTGTAATTCATGTAGACACTTGAGATTCCTCCCTGGGACGCCGGAGGAAAAGCGCCGTTGACATCGTGGTAGTTCTGGAGTGCCAGGCCCAACTGCTTGAAGTTGTTGACGCATTGGATGCGCCGGGCTGCTTCGCGGGCCGATTGAACCGCCGGCAAAAGTAGGGCGATCAAGACGGCGATGATCGCGATCACCACCAAAAGCTCGATCAGGGTAAACGCGGTACGTCGGTGTGGTCGAGCCTCAAGGCGTTGCGGCAACATGAGAAAACAGCCCTTCAACGAACAAAGGGGGAGAACCGGGCTGGACCAGAGCCCAGTCATCAATTCGTGAGAAACTGATGGGGCGGCTCTCTTCAACATCGCGAAGAGAACCGAGCGATCGGAGCGAGCTTCCGTTCCCGCAACCTGAAGGTGCGGGGCCTCGTCATGCGAGCCGTCCCAATCCTCCGGCCGGTTGCCTAGAGGACGGATCGGAGGGCATCAACGGTCGCTGTTTGTTGCGGGTCGCGACCCAAGACCCCGTGGTTGGCAAGAGATCTGCCCTGATTCAGCTTCGGATCGCGGGGCCTCGTTGCCCGAGACATGACGGAAGGCCTTCAGCGAGAACAGGCCCATCCGACGGACCAGGTCGGAATGGCCAATGGGAGGGATTCGCGTTGAAACTGAGATTCAGTCTCAATGCGAATCGAATGTATGTGGTAGAGTCGAGGCTGTCAAGCGGGTTCCGGCGGATTGCCGAAGATTTGCGCGTACTGTTGGGTAGGCCTTGATCGATCGAAATGTTCGCCGATGGTTTGAAGACTGGTCAAGGCTTGCGGCGTGTGACACCGGCTGAGGAAGGTCAGGTGACGACTCCGCCGCCTGAAGGCGGCTTGTCGGAGGACGCTTGCGGCAACCCGCTACGTTCACCTCCGCTGGCTCCGTCCGAGCCAGCTTGCCCTGCCCTGTCCTGTCCTGCCGGGCAGGGTCAGGTTCCGGAACGTCTCACGACGGGTCCGAACGCCAAGATCAACTCTTGAGGATTGGCCGGGTGGTTACGCCGAAGCCAGACAAGACGATGACATCTACGCGAGCGTGCCCCATGACCTTGGCTTAGAGACTATCCGGGCAGTTAGCATTGATGCGAAGATACGTTGTTTGGGTGGCCGGGGACGAGTCTTCGAGGCCCCGGGGATCGGCCGAGGCTTGTCCCGGGGCGTCGCTGCGCTCCTCCCCGGCCACCCGCCTTTCCTATTTTCGCATGGCTAAACCTTATCCGGATAGCCTCTTGCGCAAGAGGCGGCGATTCTCCCGTCTGCTCGAGCACACGGTCCCCTCGCCGGAGCTTTTATGGGTGGCCAAGCCGCTTCACGCGGATCGGCGTCTGGCGATGGCGGCGATGGCCGCGAAACCGGCAAAGAACAGTGTGCTCGGTTCGGGAACGGACTGAGGTGTTAACAGGAAGGCATGAACCGTGCCATCCTCACTCGTGCCGAACCCAGCGATTCGTCCGTCAGCGTCGATGCCTGTCGCGACGTTGAGCACGAAGTGGGAAGTACCCGGGATCAGGTCATTCAGATCCTGGACCGTGCTGCCGTCGAAGAGGAAGGCATGTTGCGTTCCCTTGGGGTCGACAATCCAGCCGACGACCTGACCGCTGTTGTTGAGCGCCAAGGAACTCCCCTCCTGACTCAGCGTACCGCTGAACGTCTGCGAGCCGAGGAATGGGTGTGCGATTGGATTGTTGGACATGTCAAAGGACGTGCCAACGATTTGTCCGTGGTCGTTGATGGCGGTGGCTTCGGAGATCGGAGCGGGGCCCGTGTTGGAGAAGCTCCCGGCCCCTGGAGCCGATCCTTGCCAACTTGGTGCGGGAGTATGGGGATCGTAGAGAAAACCCGTGGGAGAACCAATGTGAAATGCCACGCCGACGCTTTGGCCCAAGTCGTTCGTGGTAATAGCGATGGGATTGTCTTGCCACCCGCGCGACGAGTTTAGCGACGCATCTGACTCGTTGTCGTAGTAGCCGCCTACGTTGGGATTCGATGAAGCTGGATGAGCCCATGCATCGAAAGATCCCGATCGGAAAGCGGCCTGATCACTGGAATTGAGGTAATTCAGGTAGTTCATCTGTGCGGTATTGCTGAGATTCAAAGTGGACGAAAATGAAAGGGTGCCAAACGAAGAAGGGGTTGTATCGGCTTGGCCGAGGATCGTGGCCTGGTAAGTGATCGAAGAAGCCTCGGCATGCGATCCGACGATTGTGGTCAGAATCCCTGTGATTAGCAGGTACCGCCTTCGCGTCATAGAAGTCAACTTCATCAGTCCTCGCCTCCGTGGGATTCACTCTACGTTGCTCGGCATCCATGAATACTGGGAAGCTTGCGCTCGGAGCTGCGTACGTAACCTACTAAAGGACGACTAATTGGTCAAGAAATGCTGGTTTCAACGTTGGGGCTGTCATTTTCGGCCGGGATTTCCCGAAATGCGCAACTTCCGGCATGCTGGGCGGTTTGGGCTACGAGTGCGAGGCGAAGGGGCGGGAATTCATGTTGTTAAATATGGATTATGTGTAGGCTTGTAATCATGATGTCCTGGCTTGCCGAGACTCTTGCGAACGGCCTCGGTAGGCCAAGGCCTGACCTGGAGGAGTCGCCCAGCACGGACATTTCTTTTTGGGCGAACATTAAGAAGTGGTGCATCCGGCAAGTCCCCTTCCGGTACAGTAGACATCGCCCATCAACGACTTCTTCTTCTAGGGCAGGCCTTGGCCTGCCTGGGCTGTTTGCGAGAGTCTCGACAGGCCAGGGCCTTCCCTACAAAAACGTGTCGGATGCTCCATAAAAGCTTCGGCGAGGGGACCTTGTGCTTGAGCGGACGGGGAAATCGCTGAGCCACAAGACTCCGCGTCCGGCTGTTTCGAGACGGTGCCGGATCTCGAACCCTTGTGTCGCGCCGTCCTCCAGGATGGAGAGGACGATTGTCTCCAGGTGGCCACGCGGCGAGCCTCCGCTAATAATCTCTGACACAAGGTATATAGTCACGCTAAATAGGTGCGTCAACCTTCTACCGACGAGAAGGGGCACGAGAGTAAGGTCGTCAGGGGATGGGCTTCGCGTCGTGGTCTCTTTGTGTGGATCGAAGGTGCATGGCGGAGTCGAGGTTGTCAGGGGGCGGTGGGTTGCCGGAAGTTCGTGCCTGATATAGGGTGGATCGTGATCGTCGAGGTACTTGAAGGCGGTCCTAAATCCGTCCGAAGCCTGTACTTTGGGGTATCAAAGTCAGTTTATCTATGGCCCTGGTCTTGTGGTGTCGAGGGAAAGTTCAGCGCTGGTTGAGGAAGGGACTTTCTCGATTGGTTTGTTTATGGTTGGGACCGATTCGTTTTTATTCGCGCGAACTCATGGGTGGCCTTGTCTGCGATGGGCCGAGATTGCTAGAATCTTGGGAATTTTCGGGCCGCGCCTCTCCCTTTGGGAGTGAGCGCGGCCCAATGCGCGCCGAGCGATTGACCGGGCGATGATCTGAGCGAGATGGAAAGAGACCTGCTGTGCCTAAACGTACCGACATCAAGAAGATCCTCATCATCGGCGCCGGCCCCATCGTGATCGGCCAGGCTTGCGAGTTCGACTACTCGGGGACTCAGGCCTGCAAGGCTTTGCGTGAGGACGGTTATGAGGTGGTGTTGGTCAACTCCAACCCTGCCACGATCATGACCGACCCGGACATGGCCGACCGTACCTACATTGAGCCGATTACCCCGGAGTTCGTGGAGCGGATCATCGCGGCGGAGCGTCCGGATGCCGTGTTGCCGACCTTGGGGGGGCAGACCGGCTTGAATGTGGGGTTGGCGCTTTATGACAGCGGCGTGCTCGATCGCTATGGCTGCCAGCTCATCGGTGCCAGCGCCGAGGCGATTCGCAAGGCCGAGGATCGCGCACTCTTCAAGGTCTGCATGGAGAAGATCGGGCTCGAGAGCGCTCGGAGCGGCCTGGCCCATAGCCTGGACGAAGCCCGCGCCATCCGCGATCAGATCGGCTTGCCCTGCGTGTTGCGGCCCAGCTTTACCTTGGGTGGTTCGGGCGGCGGCATTGCGTACAACCGAGAAGAGTTCGACCGCATGGCGGCCTATGCCGTTGAGCTCAGTCCGGTCGGCTCGGTGTTGATCGAGGAATGCCTGGCCGGCTGGAAGGAATTCGAACTCGAGGTGATGCGCGACGGCGCCGACAACGCCGTGATCGTCTGCTCGATCGAAAACCTTGACCCGATGGGAGTGCATACCGGCGACAGTGTCACGGTTGCCCCGGCGCAAACGCTGACAGATAAGGAATACCAGCGGCTCCGGAATGCATCTCTCGCGATTTTGCGCGAGATCGGCGTGGCCACCGGCGGCTCGAACGTGCAGTTCGCCGTTGACCCCAAGACGGGACGGATGGTGGTCATCGAGATGAACCCGCGGGTCAGCCGCTCGAGCGCCCTGGCGAGCAAGGCCACCGGCTTCCCGATTGCCAAGATCGCCGCCAAACTCGCGGTCGGGTATCGGCTCGACGAGATCCGCAATGATATCACGGGCGAGACCTGCGCTTGCTTCGAGCCCACGATCGACTACGTGGTGACCAAGGTGCCACGCTGGGCGTTCGAGAAGTTTCCCGAAGCCGACGCGGTCCTGACGACGCAGATGAAGTCGGTCGGTGAGGTGATGGCCATCGGCCGGACCTTCCGGGAGTCGCTTCAGAAGGCGCTCCGAGGGTTGGAGGTCGGCCGGTTCGGCTTGGGGTGCGACGTCAAGGACCGGTACAAGACCGAGAACGAGCCGACGCTCGACGAGATCCAGGCCAAGCTCGCCACCCCCAACGCCGAGCGGCTCTGGTATCTCCGTTACGCCCTCCTGGCCGGGATGTCGATCGAGCAGATCGGAGGGCTCACGGGAATCGATCCCTGGTTCCTGGTCAACATCGCCGAGCTCGTGACGCTTGAAGGAGAACTCCGCGAGGTGGACAGCCTCGAGCGGGCCAGCGACGAGCTCGTGCGAAAGGCGAAGCGGGACGGCTTCAGCGATCGCCAGCTCGCGCACCTCTGGAACACGACCGAGGCCGAGGTTCGCCGCGACCGAACCCGGCGCGGGATCGTGGCCGTCTTCAAGCTCGTGGACACCTGTGCGGCCGAGTTCGCGGCGACGACGCCGTATTATTACTCCACCTATGAGTGGGAAGATGAGGCCCGGGTCGGGGATCGCCCTCGCGTGATCATTCTCGGGGGAGGGCCAAACCGGATCGGCCAGGGGATCGAGTTCGACTATTGCTGTTGCCAGGCGGCATTCGCGCTTCGGAAAGACGGCTTCGAAGTGGTGATGGTCAACTCGAACCCGGAGACCGTCAGCACCGACTACGACACGTCGGACCGGCTTTTCTTCGAGCCTCTGACCGTAGAAGACGTGCTCAACATCTGCGAACGAGTCATGCCGCTGGGCGTGATCGTGCAGTTCGGCGGGCAGACGCCGTTGAACCTGGCGCGGGCCCTGGAGGCGGCGGGAGTCCCGATCCTGGGGACGAGTCCCGAGAGCATCGATCTGGCCGAGGATCGCGAGCGGTTCAAGGCCGTGATCGACCGGCTCGGCTTGCGACAACCGCCGAGCGCCACGGTGATGCGGGTCGAAGAGGCGCGCCGGGTCGCGGAGAGCGTGGGCTATCCCGTGGTCGTGCGTCCGAGCTTCGTCTTGGGCGGGCGGGCCATGGAGATCGTTTACGACGAGCCGAGCCTGGCGCGATACATGACCGAGGCTGTCGAAGTCAGCGCCGGGCACCCGGTGCTGATCGATAAGTTCCTGGAAGACGCCCAGGAAGTGGACGTGGACGCGGTCAGCGACGGTACCCGCACCGTGGTGGGTGCCGTGATGGAGCACATTGAAGAGGCCGGGATTCATTCGGGAGATTCCGCCTGCGCAATCCCGCCCTTCAGCATCTCCCCTGGCGTGGAGGAGGAGCTTCGCCGGCAGGCGCGGGCGCTGGCCGAGGCGCTTGCGGTGCGGGGCCTGATGAACATCCAGTTCGCCGTCAAGGGGGGAGAGGTGTATGTGCTTGAGGTCAATCCTCGCGCCTCACGAACGGTCCCCTTCGCCTCGAAAGCGACGGGACTCAACCTGGCCCAGGCGGCGGCTCGGATCATGGTCGGGCGTTCGCTCGAGGAGCAAGGGATCGTTGCCGACCCGGTGCCCACGTTCGTTTCGGTGAAGGAGTCGGTCTTCCCCTTCGCCAAGTTCGCGGGGGTCGACATTGTTCTGGGACCCGAGATGCGCTCGACCGGCGAGGTGATGGGGATCGCGTCCGACTTCGCGGCCGCCTTCGCCAAGAGCCAGTTCGGCGCTCAGAGCCGTTTGCCGGAAAATGGGACCGTGTTCGTGAGCGTGGCCGCCCGCGACCGCCGCGCGATCGTGCCGATCGCATCTCGGCTCGCGGCGCTTGGCTATGACTTGATGTGCACTGCCGGCACTGCCGAGGCCCTCGGGTCCGAGGGGATCGAGGTCAGCGTGGTGCGCAAGATCCGCGAAGGCCGCCCGAACCTCCTGGACCACCTGGCCAACGGCTCGATCGCCCTGATTGTCAACACGCCTAGCGGCAAGGGTGCACGCACGGACGAAGGCCGGATCCGAGCGGCGGCCGTAAGCCACGGCGTCCCCTGCATCACCACTGTCGCCGGCGCTCGTGCGGCCGTCTCGGCCCTGGAACGCCTCCGCCGGGGGCCCATCGAAGTGTACGCACTCCAAGATCTCCTCAGGTCTTCATAGGATGGCCCCTGCGCTCGGGGGCCGCCGGAGCCAATTCGTCCACGAAGCGAGGCCGCATCCTGTTGAAAATTAGAGCGTCCGCTTGATGAGCGATTGTCTCGCGAATGTGGAACGAGGTATCGTGGAACCCATGCTCTCGGCGATGGCGAGAAGTTGAGGGCGTTTCTCTCAGGCTTTTTTTGCTAGGGACAAGGTTGGCACGGACAAGCGAGTCGAGTACGCTTGCCTGCGCCAACCTTGAACGCTTTGCCGTCGTCGATGACTTCCCCGGATGTGTAGGTCCGCCATTCGAGGGAAAAGCGCTCGAGATCAGGGATGAGGGCGGAGGCGAGCCATCATGGTCCTCCTCGATTCGGCCGCGATTCGGTATGTGCGGTCCTGGCTGGGGGAGCCGAGGGGGCCGGGCGTGCTCGACCTCTATCATGCCCTGGCCCACCAGCACCGAGGGCTCTGGGGCGATGACGCCAGGGCACCTCATTCGGTGCTTCTGATCCGCGAAGGGAACGGTCAACTCGAAGCCTTCGGCGGGGGCGATCCGGAACCGGCCGTGGGCTGGCTTTCGCGGCGGGCCGGGCAGACGGTCGCGCTTTTGGCCCCGTCGGATTGGCGCGAGGTCGTCGGACGCCGGTTCAAGCCGGTTGAACGATCCGACATCCTCACGCTGAACTGGAAGCCGCAGGCAGAATCTTCCTCGGTCTCGCCGGTGCTCATCAGGCGCTTGGTCATGGACGACGCGAAGACCTTCCTCAAGTCGGAAGCGACGCCGGACTGGGCACTCTTCGCTTGGGGGTCGTTCGCCGAGCTCATCGAGCAAGGCGCCGGGTTCGCGGTCCCGTATGGAGACGACTTCGCGGCCTTGGCCTGGATCTATAGCCAGACGGAGCGGTTTGACGCCGTCGGCGTGTCGACGGTGGCGAGGTTCCGAGGCCTGGGGTTGGGTAAAGCCGTGGCCTCGGCCTTGGTGACCCACATCGTTTCCGAACGGGGAAAGTTTCCGCTCTGGACGACGACCGCGACGAATTCGAGCTCTCAGGCTCTCGCGGCGTCTCTCGGCTTTTCTCTCGGTGCGAGCGAAACGCTGCTGCGGTTCTGTCCGACCCTTCCGTCTCCCCGAAGCGCCAAGGAGTGATCGGGTCCGATGCCCGGCTATCCGATCGAACTCAACCTGAGCGACAAGACCGTCCTGGTCGTGGGATTGGGGCGGGTCGGCCGGCGCAAGGCCGAATCCCTGGTGGCGGCCGGCGCCCACGTCGTCGCCGTCGACCCGGCAGCCTCGGGAATCGAGCCTATCGTCGGTGCCGAGATTCGGAATGTGCCATATTGTGCCGAACAACTGCATGGAATAAGCTTAGTTGTGTCGGCGGCTCCTGCCGAAGTAAACCGTCAGGTAGTAGCCGATGCACGCGCGGCGGGAGTGTGGGTAGGCTCCGCGAGCGAGCCCGAAATGGGGGATTTCAAAATCCCGGCGATCTGGAGAAAGGGGCCGGTGACGTTGACGGTTTCAACCTCGGGGGCGAGTCCGGCCTTGGCCGTGGTGTTGCGTGACCGGGCCGCCCAAGCGATTGGACCCGCCGCCGTGGGTTTGACGGCGCTGTTGGAGGAGATTCGACCGTTGGTACGGGCTCGAGTGACGGATCCCGAAACGAGACGACGGTTGTTGTCCGAATACGCGGAGCCGCAATGGCTTGACCTTTGGTCGTCCCAGGGACCCGAAGCGGTTCGTCGTCGACTGCTCGAGCGCCTGGAAGACGCGGAGCGGCCGCCCTACTGAGGGCCGGTTCTTCCGGAACGGATCGTCGATTTCTTTTGCCCCAGCCCTAAAGTTTTCCCGATTCGCGTCTCGGCTTGTCACAAGCTTGATTTTTTTTCATAATGCCACCGTTTGGGGAAGCCTCTTTTTTTGCCGATCGTGGCGTATTGGAATTCCCGATACCTCCTTTCTCTCCGTTTGAACACACCTGTGGCCCTCGATTCGCAACGATCTCCAACTGTTAAGTAAGCAGCCAATCTCGAGCGGACTGCACAGCCCTCGACATCTCCGTTGAAGGAACCTCGACGTGAAAATCGCCGTCATCGGAACTGGTTATGTCGGATTGGTTACCGGTACATGTTTTGCCGAGAGCGGCAACGATGTAATTTGCGTGGACAAGATCGAGGACAAGATCACCAAGCTCGAGCAAGGGATTATCCCGATCTACGAGCCGGGCTTGTCCGAACTGGTCCACCGCAACTACCGTGACGGCCGACTCCGATTTTCCACCAGCCTCTCCTCGGCGGTCGCCGAGTCGGATCTGATCTTCATCGCCGTGGGTACCCCTCAGGGTGAAGACGGCGGGGCCGACTTGCGTGGCGTCTGGGCAGTGGGAGAAGAGATTGCCAGGCACATCGATGAGCCCAAGATCATCGTGATCAAGAGCACGGTTCCGGTGGGCACCAATGCCGAATTGGCACGGCGGATGGCCGCGGTGACCGATGTGCCGTTCGACGTGGCCAATAACCCCGAGTTCCTCAAGGAAGGGGCGGCGATCGACGACTTCAACAAGCCCGACCGGGTGGTCGTGGGGGTTCGTCGACCCGAGGTTGGCGAGCGGCTCCATGAACTCTACGAGCCGTTCCTCCGCACCGATCGGCCCTTCCTGGTCATGACGCCCGAGAGCGCCGAGATGACCAAGTACGTGGCCAACTGCCTGCTCGCCACGAAGATCAGCTTCATCAACGAGATGGCCAACCTCTGCGAGATGTACAACGCCGACATCAACGAGGTTCGCCGTGGGATCGGCCACGATTCCCGGATCGGCTTCAGCTTCCTCTTCCCCGGCGTCGGTTACGGCGGTTCGTGCTTCCCCAAAGACATCCGTGCGGTCATCCATATGGCCCAGACGCGCGGTCTGCCCGCGCGCATGATGGAGGCCGTCGACAAGGTCAACGAGGCCCAGAAGGACGTCCTCGTTCGCAAGATTCTCGAGCACTTCGGGGATGAAGCGAAAGGTAAGACGGTCGCGATCTGGGGCTTGGCCTTCAAGCCGAAGACTGACGACATTCGCGAGGCGCCCGCCTTGGTGCTGATCGACGCCCTGTTAGAGGCCGGGATTTCGCTCCGGGTTCACGACCCCGAAGCCCTGGCCAACGTGCGCGAGACCTACGGCGACCGGATTACGTACTGCGATCGCCCTTACGGCGCACTCGAGCAGGCCGACGCCCTGGCCATCGTGACCGAGTGGAACGAGTTCCGGAACCCCGACTTCGAGATCATGACCCGCCTGCTCCGCAGCCCGGTCATCTTCGACGGCCGCAACCTGTACGACCCGGCCAAGATGGCCGCTCAAGGCTTCATCTACCAGGGGATCGGCCGCGCGAAAGTCGACCACCACGAAGTTGTCGCGCTTCAAGGATCCGGCAGTCTCCATGAGACGGTCTAAACGGATCCCGGCAAAAACGGAAAGCAAAATACGATAAGCTTTGGGGAGCACGGACAAGTGTGCTCACTTGTTCGTGTTCCCCGAATACCTTCCTTTCGATGACCTCATCGATTTGGATGCAGCCGGGTTGACCAGCCGCTATTGAGAGTTAGAAAAAGAAAGTCCGTTCTCCGCTCAGAATTACGCATAAGGATTCGTTCTTGTAGGGCAGGCCTTGGCCTGCCGAGACGTTGGCGAAAAGCCTCGGCAGGCCAAGGCCTGCCCTACGAGAGTTGCGCAGCAGCGGGCATGACTTTCCTGGCGATCAATAAATCCCTAGGATCGATGAGTTGGACGCACCATCAACCGATGTTCTGTAGATGGCCGTATGGGGTGGCACTGGTGGCTTGTCCACCAGTGGGCCCAGGCATGCGTCACTGGTGTGCCACCCAACCGGCCTCTTTACTTACTTCGAGCTACAGGGTCACTCTCTGGCCTGAGTGTGGGCTATCCAAGCGATAACCGCTCTAGGCGGCCCTCACCGCAAGCCTGGTGCATGGGAATCCAATGGCCTCAGCGCGGGCGGACGGTTCCGGCTGGGATCATGGGGAACTCGAGGATTCCCTGGGCTTGAGTCTCGGCTTGCGGGTTTGCCGGAGGGGCTGAGGCTTCTCGGCGCCAGGCTTCCGCCAGGCGGCTCAGGCTGACTTGATTGCAGAGGCTGATGAGGTCGGCGAGCGCCCGGGGGTCGTCGAGGTGAGCGAGGTCTGCGCCGAGGCGAGGTCCCAAGGTCGCCGGGTCCAGGTGCTCGCGGAGCCGGCTGACGACTTCGGCGGCCTTCCGCGCATCGGCGGGCCGGCCGAGGATGTGGAGCACCCGAGCCCTGCGGTATTGGGTCTTCCAGTCGTGGGGCATGATGGCCAAGGCACGCTCGAAGGACGCGAGGGCGCGGGCGGGTTGGCGATCGTAATCGAGATCCCAACGGCCGATGAGCCGGGTATAGAGGGCCGAGTCTCGGGCGTTTGCCGGCCAGGCGTCGAGGATCTGGCGGCCTCGGTCCAGCTCGCCGGCCTCGACAAGGGCGACGACCAGGGCCTCGCGCGCCGCGAGGTGCCCGGGCGCCCGCTCCAGAAGCGAGGCGAGGGTCTCGACCTGAGAATCATGGTCGGGGTCCCCTGGCCTGGGCATGGCGGCGATACGCTTAAGCCGAGCCACCTGGGCGTCGATGTCGGCCGGGTCGGCCGCGCTCCAGCGATCCAGCATCGAACGCGCGAGGTCTTCGGGCAGGTCGGCCAGCAGCACCAGGCTCAAGTCGCGGAGCAGTCCCCGTCTCGCTGAGGCGGGGACGGCAGCGTAGCCTTCCCAACCCAGGGCCTGGGCTTCCTCGGCCCGATCTTCCACGCGAAGCAATTCCAGCAAAAGCCGCCACGGCTCCGGATCGGCCGGATCGGCCGCGATCGACCGCCTCAGGGCTTGTTCGGCCTCCGCGGCCCGGTCGAGTGCCAAACATGCGCGGGCCTCGGCCAAATGAGTGCGGCCTCGCGCCAGGCCCGTCTGGTTCAGACTCCGCCAATCGCTCCGCGCCGTTTTCCAGTCACCCGCGCGGCTTGCCGCCTCGGCCCGGTCGCGGAGCTGCTCCGGACTTTCGGAGGTCAAGGCCCAAGCTGTCAGCGCCAAGATGACGACCCCTCCGGCCGGCAGCAGGAACCACCTGTGCCACTGGCGGCGAGGGGGGCTTCCAACCGACTTCGTCGCAAGCCGGCGCCGAGACGGTGATGACGATGCGCGTCGAGCCATGGCCACGTTTTCAAGGCGGCTCTTGGCCGCACACCGCGAATCGATCGACCTGTGCCGTAACCGGGTCGGAACTGCGGCGACTTTGGGTAGTCAGAGGCTATCCGGATCAGGGTTAGCCATGTGAGATCAGGAAAGGCGGGTGGCGGAGGAGCGAAGCGACGCCCCGGGACCAGCCTGGGCCGATCCCCAGGGCCTCGAAGACTCGTCCCCGGCCACCCAAACAACGTATCCTCGCATCAATGCTAACTGCCCGGATAGTCCCTCAGTTCAAAGCCCGCTTTATGGATGATTCCCGGTGGGATCCGAACCGAGGGAAGATTGTCCTGTGGCGCGAGGTTCGTGCTCTGTTTCGTGGATGCCCTGTGTTATGGTCCCGCGCCAGGAACCTCCGGATCCACATCGCCCGGCAATAGGACATTCCCCCCACCCCGATCTCTTCGTCAGAGTATACCGTTTTCACCCTCTCGTATGGAGGGACATGTTCCTGCGAGGCCGAATCCAACGCGGCACAGTGAATCGTTGCAGTTGAACGGGGGAGCTAGTCGATATAGGCAGTGTCGGCGGGAAGCCGGCACCTACCATGGAGGGTGGGTTAGAAGGTCCTGGACAGTGCACGCCTCCCAGGAAGGCCAGGCGATGCAAGGACCCAAGAGGCTAGGAATCGAGGCCTCTTCATCTTGAAAATTCACTGCGATATCCGTCCAGGCGGTACCTTGAGGGAGCCGGGTTTTTCGGTTCTCCACCTCGACCTCCGGCTGGATCTCGCAGGCGGTCGCCGACTCGTGCGCTGGTTCCCGTTCGGCGGTGCCTGAAAGCGACGATCGGCGATCGTTCCTTTATTTCGAAGATGTGAAGCCTCGCGTGAGGCGTTCGTCTTGTCAACGAGCGCCGATGCCGATCAAGAGTCGCGAGCCGTTGTTGAGCACCTTGTCGCAGAAGAAGAGCTGGTTGGGCGGAGTCGCGACGAGCGTTGCATGCTGGCTAACGTCGTTGACCAGGAGGTCGCAACGGAGCTGGACCTTACCGTCATCATCCAGCGGCCGGATCAGGGTGGTTGCGGCCGTGGCTCCTCCTCCGAGGTCGCAGGTGACCGTTTGACCTGCGGCCAGCCGTTTGGTCTTCACGTCGAGCAGGCGGAAGCCATGGTTGGGCAGCAGCTCTCGGAGCTGCGGGGCGATCGCTTTCAACTTCGGGTCAATCGTCGAGTCGTTCGGCGTCGCCACGATTCCGAAGATCGTAACCTGTCGCGCAGGACGACGCTGCTGCGCACCTGCCTCGGATACGAGGAGCAGCGGGAGCAGTCCGGCGACAAAGCGGACCAGCAACCATCTTCGGAACCCGAGATGGTGCGGGATATCCTGGCTCATTCCGCGATCGACTCTAAGTAATTGAGCACAGCGTAGTCCGGCGTCACGCGATTCGGGTCGTCGTTCGGGGTGATGTCGCGAACGTGGCGGCGGGCGTCGAGGGAGATCACCAGGAGCTGTTCCTGGCCGATCTCGACCTTGGGTGTCCGGGCCAGATCCGCGACCATTTCGGACCCGACCGGGCGCGATGGCTTCTGTCGATGCGCCACCAGGACCAGGGCCGCGATCAAGATCGCCGCAGCTTGGGCTGCCACAAACACCGACATCCAGCGCCGAGATCCGAGGCTCCGTGAGACCGGCGTTGAGCCCGCCTCGACCAAGACCGGCGACGAGGCCGCCTCGACCAAGACCGGCGACGAGGCCGCCTTGTGTCCCTCGGAAACCTTTGCCCAGATCCGGTCCCAGGCCTGGTCCGAAAGCTCGGGAGGGCGCGTCGCCTCCCAAACCCGGTTCAGCCGCGCATTTCGCTCCGCCCAGGCGGCACATTGGGCGCACTGGGCAAGGTGGTCGGCTAGAGCCGCCGAATCCAAGGTGTCGGTCGGGACGGAAAGCTCACGAATCAGGTCAGTACAACGCATGAGACACCTCCCCGAATCTTGAGCGGAACGACTCTCGTTGAATTCGGCGATCCAAGGACGAATTCCGCACCCGCTTTCCGGGGTTCAAATCGCTTCGATTCCGTCGAGGTCCAGGTACGACTGAAGTTTTTGCCGGGCGTAGTGCAACCGGCTCATCACGGTTCCGATCGGGACGTTCTGAATCTCGGCAATTTCCTTATAACTGAGTTCCGCCTCGGCGAACAGGATAAACGTGGTACGGATCGGCGGGGTCAGTCGGTTCAGTGCCGCGTCGAGCCGTCGGCGAAGATCCTGTTGGTATAACCCCTTAGCCGGGTCGTCGTGGCAGGCCGGCTCGGAACCGTTGACCTCGCTTTCTGCGAGAGTCAGGGTGGGCCGTCGCCGTCGTCTTCGCCCCGAGTCGAGTGCGGCATTGGTCACGATCCGTAACAGCCAAGTTCGAAACCCGCTCCGGCCGTCAAAGTCTCGCAGGTGAGCCATCGCCTTGAGAAGACCGTCCTGGACTGCGTCCTGCGCGTCCTGCTCGTGACCGAGCAAGCGGTAGGCGACGCGGTATGCGACGATCCGATGACGGTAGAAAAGCTCCTCGGACGCGGAGCGATCCCCCTGGCGGGCGAGATCAACCAAAATCTCGTCGGGCGTCAACACGCCGTTGGCCACCTCAGGCATACACTCTCCTGAGCAAAGGAGACGTTGCCAAGCTCGACCTTATTCGACCCGTCGAGCCTAGATTTTTGAGAAAGTGATTCGGGGGAAATTGGGAACCGGCACACGTTGCGGAAATTATCGGGGTAATTCGTGGCTGAAGAAAGACCCGATTGTTTCGGTCTGGCAGAATGAATTTTTGGAACTATGAGCAGATTTAGAGAAAATCAAAAATAGTCCTCTTGACCCGTCGGACGACACCGAGAAAAATCCTCCCTGTCAGACAATGAATCTGCGCAGAGCCGAATGGATCTGAAAATCATCATGGATGCACGTCTAGATTCGGCTGCGTTGCGGTTGACAAGACCGTCACTCCCGAGGTCGTGGCTCGCGCTGCAGCTCTTGTAGCATCTTGAGGTTACATCTTGGAAGAGTGGCCTTGCTCCGGTTCGACCGCTCCGGTGCAACGCGTCTCTCGAGGCGCACGCGATTAACGGTCTGCCATCACTGTTCGAGGAGGGATCTGCTGTGATGCGGCGTTGTTTTTACTTCCCAGCTGTAGCTGCGGCCGTGCTCACTTTCTCCGCTCAGACATCGGTGCTGCGTGCCAGTACCATCGGGGTCGCGATTTATACGCTGACGGCGGCGGATGGCCTGCCCGCCGCCGACCCGAATTCGCCAATGCCCCAGGTGCTCGCCGAAGTCGGCTCCACGGGAGCGGTTCTCCCCCTACCCCATACGGCGTTCGATCCGACCGGCCCGCTCACGACCTTGCAGGACTCGCATGGTTTCGACCCGCAGCTCCTCAAGGTCGGCCTGGCGAATATGGGCAATGATCAGCTCCTCGGCCTGTCGTTCGGCCAGAGCGGTTTTCAGCCGGGAGGGGATCTCCACTTCGCGCTGGCCGTGGACGGATCCATGCCGGCGCCGCCCGAGCTGGTGTCGCTGACCCCGGGAGTGTCGATCACGCTGGATACGGCTCTTACCCCGCCCTTCCCAGAGGTCGGCGCCCCGCCCTTCCCAGGGCCGGCGAGTACGGTTCCCGAGCCCTTGTCCGTCCTCACCTGGTCGGCCCTGATCGGTCTGGGCCTGGTTCGCGTCCGAGCCGTTCGCCGCGCTCGGGTGACACTGGCCTGAGCAAGGTCCGGCGTTGTCCCGATCCGCAGGAGGACGGGCGCGTTCTTGACTTCGAAGCGGGATGCTCTCGGGTGGTACTGGTTGGTCACTTGCCCGTCGCGGGAGGTGAGGCTCGATCCATGGATGGACGAGCCATCAGGATCACCCGGAGATAGATCGATATGCCTTGACGCCTGCAATCATCCTGCCGGGCATGTCGCCTACCGAGCTTCGTGGGGCGAAATCAAGGGACCCATCGCGCGAACGGCTGTCCGCTTGCGCGAGATCGACCACCAGGAAGGAAGTCCCATTCGCCCCCCCGACTCCTGCGGCTTCGAGATCCCCTTTCCGGGACGCCGGTCATACTCTTCCTTCGTCTTCTCAACGTGTTGTAGCTCAAGGGGTTATACCTTGGTCTCAAGGGGCGCTCTCGATCAAAAAGTAGCGCCGTGGTTGTGGGCAACCGGGGCACGAAGCGACCAGAGCTTTCAACAACCGATGCTACCTATTTGTATCGATTTCGATCAAAGTCTTAATGAAATAGTTCTAAGAAATCGGTACGTGTTGCCGAAGTCGCTTAGGGCTAATCGTGGGTAATGAAAGAGATCATGTACGTCTCTGTCTGTCAGGGGTGAATTCCTGGAATCATGAGGAAATTTAAAAAAATTCAGAAATAGTCCTCTTGACCCTTTAGGGCGTCTCTGAGAAAAATCCCCCCCTGTCAGCCCAAGGACGCGTGTAACTGATTTGATCTGTACACTGTTAGCTGTGTGCATGCATCATTCGGTTGCGACGAGGTTGACAAAGCCGACTCTTGCGAGGTTGTGACTCGCGTTGCAACCGATGTAGGGTCCTGGTGTTACGTCTTGGAAGAGTGGCTCCGGTCCGGTCCGACCGCTCCGGTGCCATGCGTCTCTCGAGGCGCACGTAAAACGGTCTGCCATCACTATTCTAGGAGGAAATGATCGTGATGCGGCGTTGCTTTGGCTTCCCAGTCGTGGCTGTGGCCGTGCTCATCTTCTCGGCTCAGACATCCGTGCTTCGCGCTAGTACCCTTGGGATCGCGGTCTATACGCTCACGGCGCCGGACGGCTTGCCCGCCGCCGACCCGAATTCGTCAACACCTCAAGTGACCGCCGAGGTCGACCCCACGGGTGCGATTCTTCCCCTACCACACACGTCGTTCGATCCGACCGGCCCGGTCGCGGTGCTTAACGACGTCTCGCATGGTTTCGACCCGAAGGCTCTCCAGGTCAGCCTGAACAATGTGGACAACGGGCAGCTCCTCGGCCTGTCGTTCGGCCAGGGCGGTTTTCAGCCGGGAGGGGATCTTCACTTCGCGCTGGCCGTGGACGGATCTTTACCGGCGCCGCCCGAGCTGGTGTCGCTAACCCCAGGGGTGAAGATCACGTTGGATACGACGGAGACCCCGCCCTTCCCGCAGCCCGGTGGTACGCCCTTCCCGCCGAATACCCCCGAGCCCGTTTCGGTTCTCACCTGGTCAGTCCTGGCCGGCCTGGGCCTGGTTCACGTCCGTCGCCGTTCGAAGCGCACCGCTTAAACTGGCATGCGCCAAGGTATGGTGCGGTCCCGATCCACAAACCGATGTGCCTCGTGACCTGGCAATCATCGTGACGGACGTGCCGCCTACTTGGCAGTGATTAGGTTGTTAGGACATGATGGGGCACGAAACCAGTGTGCCGGCGGCCAACGGTTGGGTCGCCGGCCGTTTTTTTGCCCGCGTCCCCAGCCGGGAGATCCACACCATGGACGGTTTGCTCAGATGAGTACAAGATCCTCGAATGAACGAGAGCGGTTTGCAATGGGATAGCCTACGAAATCCCGGAAGACCTTGGTGAATTTTTTTGGAATTTACGTGTTGATTGCGCTGTAAACTGATGATTTGTAGATAAGTCAAGACTTCTTCGCTGGTACATTTGACAAGTTTTTTGTAGGGCAGGCCTTGGCCTGCCGAGGCTCTCGCGGATAGCCCTCTCAGGCCAAGGCCTGTCCTACGAGAAGACGTCCTTTGATGGGATGCGCCCGCTCCCTACTCTGCTCTGCGGAAAGGGGACATACCGGATGAACCACTCCGTGGATCATCCGGCAAGTCTCCTTCTTGTCGGGTGGGCATTGCCCACCAGGGATTAAACCCTGGTTGAAGCCACGAGATTGGTGGGCAGTGCCCACCCTACGGGAAAGCAATTCTGCGGATGAGCCAATAAGACATATATTTGACGAAAAGGCTCTCCGGAAACGGAATGATATTGATAGAAGAGTGCATTGTTTGCATGGCCGGAGACAAGGCCAGGGTAGGCCGGGGCTTGCTCCCGGGGCGTCACTCTGTTCTTCCTCGACTGCCCACCTTTTCTGGTTTCGCATGGCCAAATCCAATGTCGGATCGTCTTTGGGAATCGGCTTGCATTGCGGAAAGCGTTGGGGTGAACCGGGGGGCAGGGAAGATGCGGTCCCCTTGGTGGTCTCGGGGCGAGCTTGAGGAAATAAGGCCAAATTCGCGTAAAATTTGGTGATACTCCCCTTGACCCTTTTGACGTCTCTGAGCAAAATTCTGCTGTTAGCTATAACGCCTGCGTAAACCGTACTGATTTTGCACCTCGTCGTCGACACACATCGCTTACGGTCGCGCTCGTGTTTGGTAAGACGGTCTCTCCCGAGGTCGCGACTTGCGCTGCAATGGATGTAGCGTCTGGAAGTTGCGTCTTGGAGGAGCTACTTCGCTCCGGCGCAATGCGCCCGCTGAGGCGCGCGTGATTTAACGGTCTGCGATCTCCGTTCATGGAGGAATTTGTCGTGATGCGGCGTCGCTTTAATTTCCCGGCCGTAGTCGCGGCCGTGCTCACCATCTCGGCTCAAACATCGTTGCTTCGCGCCGATACCATCTCGACCGCGATCTATACGCTCAATGCGCCGAGCGGCCTGCCCGACCCCGATCCGAGCTTGTCAGCACCGCAGGTAATTGCCGAGGTTATCCCCACGGGAGGGGTCATCGTACCCCCCGCGTCGACGGATAATCCGACCGGCAACCCCCTAACAATTTTGCCCGACTCGCATGGTTTCGACCAGAGCCAGCTCTTGGTCGGCCTCAAGGATTCAGGCGGTAATCCTGATCAACAGTTGTTCGGCCTATCGTTCAATAATGGGGGCCTTCAGCCGGGAGGGGTGCTCCACTTCGCCCTGAGCGTGGACGGAGCCTTGTCGACGCCGCCTGCACTGTTGTCGCAGACCCCAGGGGTGACGATCACGTTGAATTCGGTCTCGCCTCCTTCTACGCCGTCCGATGGTGACCCCGGCTCGTCCCCGGTGCTCATCCCCGAGCCCATGTCCGTCCTCACGTGGTCGATCCTGGCTGGTCTGGGCTTGGTTCGCGTCCGAGCCGTTCGCCGCGCTCGGCTGAAAATGGCCTGAGCGCAAGCTCCGGCGTTGTCCCGATCTGCAAGAGGCGGGAACGTCGTGAACCTGAAATCGATGCCGAATGCTCTCGGGGGGGCCCCGGTCGCTTGCCAATCCTGGGTGTACCTCAAACCCAGGGGGGACGAGCCACCAGGACCACCCGGAGACAGATCGGCATGCACCGGATTCAGCAATCAGCTTGTCGGACGTGCCGCCTACTTGGCATTGGTTGGCCTGTTAGGACATGATGGGTCACGATACAAAAGCGCCAGCGGCCAGTGGATGGGTCGCCGGCCGTTTTTCTTTGGCCCGCGCCCCAGCCGGGGAAATACGCACCGTGGACGTTTTGCTCAAAGAAGCCGAGATCCTGGAACGAGTCCGCCAGCTCGGCCGTCAGATTGAATCGGATTACCAGGGTAAGCCGCTGACGATTGTGGCCGTTTTGACCGGCAGCTTGATCTTCCTGTCCGACCTGATCCGGCAGATCCAGCTTCCACTCCGCGTCGCCCTCTTGCAGGCGAGCAGCTACCGCGGCTCCACCACCGTCGCCGGCTCCCTGACGATCAACGAATCATTCCTGCCCGATGTCGCCGGCCGCGACGTCCTCTTGCTCGACGACATTCTGGATACGGGGCACACTCTCGGAACCCTCATGCGCTGGATGTCGGATCGAGGGGCCCTGAGCGTCCGAACCGTCGTCCTGCTCCGCAAGATCGGCCGCCAGGAGGTTCACCTCGAGCCCGACTACTGCGGCTTCGAGATCCCCGACGCCTTTGTTGTCGGCTACGGCCTCGACTATAACGACGACTTCCGGCACTTCCCCCACATCGCTGTCCTGCCCCCGCCGAGCGCCGAAGCCGAGCGCCAGGGAGAGGGGGCATGACTCTTCGTCAGGCGGTCACCGCTCACCCCTGGTTTTGCAAAGGCCTGGTGGGGGGTGCCCAGCCGACACGAAAGTTTGGTCGTGGGTTCTGGATTTCCTTCTCGCCATGAGACTGGCCCTGGTCACCCGGCGCTACCCTCCTTTGATCGGAGGGGCGGAAAAGGTCCTGAGCTACCTGGCGCCCGCTTTGGCGGCCGAAGGAGCCGAGGTCACCGTCTTGACTGCCAGGGCTCCGGGCTTGTCACCGGTCGAAGACGTGCCCGTGTCTCGGGGCTCGCTGCGGGTCGAGCGGCTTGAGACCTCCTCGCTCCGTTTTGTGGGCACCTGGTTATATATGCGTCATCTGAGCCGATGGTTTGCGCATCATCGGGTGGACCTCGCCTACGTCTCGATGCTCAAGCACGACGCCTATGTCACAGTCGCCGCCGCTCGGCGAGGCGGGTTCCCGGTGGTCCTGCGTCCTGAGGGGGCGGGAGCCACGGGAGACCTGGCCTGGCAAGGCTGGGGCCGCTTTGGCAAGACGATCGGCTGCCGCTGTCAGCAGGCCGATGCGTTCGTCTCGATCTCGCGGGCGATTACCGACGAACTGCTCGCGGCCGGTTACGACCCCGGGCGGATCCACGCGCTCCCGAACGGCGTGCCGGTTCCCGAAACCCCTTGGAGTCGCCGGCTCAACTGGCGCGAAGCCCCCCGCGCCGTTTTTGTCGGCCGGCTCGCTCCCGAAAAAGGTCTGGATACGCTCATCGACGCCTGGCCGGCTGTCCGCGCCCACCACCCTCGAGCCGTTTTGACGCTGGTGGGCGAAGGACCCGTGCGTCCTCTCCTCGAGGAGCAGATCCGTCGGCTCGGCCTTGATGATGCGGTCCTCTTGCCTGGCTCGTCCGATGATCCGGGCTCCCAACTCCGCGAGGCCGATCTCTTCGTTCTGCCCTCGCGCGAGGAAGGGATGAGCATCGCCTTATTGGAGGCGATGGCCCTGGGGATCCCCTTGGTGGCCTCGTCGATCCCAGGGAATCGCCGGCTCGTCCCCGACTTCGTCCGGGGCCGGCTCGCTCTGCCCGACGACCCAGCCGTACTCTCGCGCGCGATCCTTGAGCAATGGGCCGACTACGACCGAGCCGTCCACATGGCCCGCGCCGCGCGTCGGCATGTGGCCGAGAAATACTCGATCGCCGCCGTGGCCCGGAGCCACCTGGAACTCTTCCACAGCCTGATCAATCGAAAGAAAGGCTGAGTCGTGAACCAGGAGTCAAGCCGCACTCCGAAATCGAGCCTCGTGACTTTGCAAACCGCCCGATTACCGTCGATGCCCTGAGGCCATTCCCCGTGCTCAACGTCCTGCAACTGATCCCGACCCTCGACCGCTCGGGGGCTGAAAAGCAGATGGTCCTCCTGGCCAAAGGGCTGCCGCGCGACCGCTTCCGCGTCGAGGTTGCGACCCTGACCCGGCTCGGGCCGCTCGAGTCCGAACTCCGCGCGGCGGACATCCCGATCACGGCCATCGGTAAGCGGCTCAAGCTCGACCCCCCTGCCCTCTGGCGTTTGATTCGTTTTCTTAAATCGAAACGCTTCGATATTGTTCAAACCTGGATCTTTGCCGCCAACACGTACGGCCGTATCGCCGCCAAGGCCGCCGGGGTCCCCGTGGTCGTGACGGCCGAGATGGCCGTCGACCTCTGGAAGAGTCCAGCGAACCTTGCCGTCGACCGGTACCTGGCGCGCTGGACCGACCGAGTGGTGGGCAACTCGCAGGCCGTTGTCGATTTCTACCGCAAGGCCGGCATCCCTCCCGACCGCCTCGCGATGATCTTCTCGGGCATCGAGCCGGTCGAGCCCCCGATTGTCGACCCGGCTGAAGTCCGTCGCGAACTTGGCTTTCCCGAAGGCTCCCCCCTGCTCCTCTTTGCCGGCCGTCTCGCTCCCCAGAAAGGCGTCGGTGATCTCCTCGCCGCCCTCGACCTCCTCCAGCACGTCCGCCCCGACCTCCGTACCATCATCGTCGGCAACGGTCCCCTCCGCGAGCATCTCGAAGACACCACACGCGCGTTCCGCCTCGACGGTTCCGTCCGCTTCCTCGGCCACCGCGACGACGTCCCTCGCCTTCTCGCCGCCTCCGACTGTCTCGTCCTCCCGAGCCTCTACGAAGGCCTCCCCAACGTCGTCCTCGAGGCCATGCAGTTCGCCAAGCCCGTCATCGCCACCGCCGCCCCCGGCACCACCGAAGTCGTCACCCACAACGAAACGGGTCTCCTCGTACCTCTCTCCGACCCCCCTTCGTTAGCCAGGGCCATTCGCACGTTGGTTGACGATCGTGACCTCGCGAATCGCTTGGCCGCCGCCGGCCGCGCCCGCGTTGACGTCGACTTCCGTGCTGATTCTATGGTCACGCAATTTGCTGAACTCTATGAACAGTTGGCGAAAACTAAAGGAATTGGGAGATTTACTACGGAAAACAGGGAAGGGGCGAAAGAAGAACGATAAGGCCGAAAACCGCAACAAAAAGGGATTGTTTGAAAGTGGTTGATCTATTGTTAATCCCTTCTTGATGCTCTCTTTCCGTGCCTTCCGTGATTCCTGATTTCGGTTTCTTCGATGAGGAGGGAACTGTAGGAGGGGCTGAACTCCTATTCCTCGGGGAATTCCGGTCCTACAATCAGAGTGGCCGGAGTATGGCGTCGAAACGGAAATGTCGACGTCCTGGCCCGAGCAAGACCACTCCCGAAGACTATGGTTTCCAAGAAGCTTATACGTCGACTCGATCTGACGACGCTACAGCTATTCGTGGCCGTCTACGAAGAGGGGACGCTGACGCGCGCCTCGAGACGCGAGTCGATCGCCATCTCGGCTGCCAGCAAGCGTTTGCTCGAACTCGAACAGGCGCTTGGGACTACGGTGTTCGTTCGGCAGGCGACGGGCATGGTGTTGACGCCGGCCGGCGAGACGCTGCTACATCACGCGCGTCGAGTCCTGCTCGACGTCGAGGAGATTGGACTTGATCTGGCCGACTACGCCGCGGGGGTGCGCGGTCACGTACGGATGATGGCGAATCTGTCGGCGATCGTCGAATTCCTGCCGGAAGACCTGCGGGTGTTCCTGAAGACGTACGATAACATCAAAGTCGACCTCGAAGAGCGACCGAGCAGCGGTATCGTGCAGGCGGTTGTCGACAACATCGCCGATCTCGGCATCTGCGCCGGTGATTCCGATATGCGAGGCCTACAAACGGCGCACTACCGGTGCGATCGACTCGTGGTGGTCGTCCGCGCCGATCATCCGCTCGCCGATCGCTATCGGGTCGGCTTTGCCGAGACGCTCGACAACGATTATATTGGCCTGCATTCGGCGAGTTCGATCAATAGGCGTGCCCTTTCCGCCGCGGGACAGGCCGGTCGGCCGCTTCGGCTCCGCATCCACGTCCCGAGCTTCGACGCGGTCTGCCGGATGGTGCAGGCTGGCATGGGGGTCGGCATGCTGCCGCACAAGGTTTTCGAGTCGCTCGGACCTCCGCTCGGCCTGGTCGCGGTCGCGCTGACTGACGAGTGGGCGCAGCGCGACCTTCGAATCGTCGTGCGCGCCATCGCCGCGCTGACGCCGGTCAGTCGTCTGCTATTCGATCACCTCTGCTCCGTCGAGGCGGCTGAAGCCTCACAGGCTTTGTAGTTAATCGACATATCACATCGTAATGGCGTACGAAGGTATGTCGCTGCATGCGACGGCACCAGCCAGGGTGCGGCGCCGCGCCGCAGGCTGTCGCCTCATGATCGGGGCGGCCCGGCGTCGGCCCGAGCGTTCGCGTTTCGCGAACGGGCGTTGGTGGATTGCGGTTGGACATTAACGGAGGCCTGCATCTAAACTTCAGAAAATATTATTGCGTCTATTGGAGACACTCGCCGTGAGCGGTCCTCTAGCCGGCATTCGCGTGATCGAGATCGGCAACCTCATTGCCGCGCCCTTCGCTGCGCGGCTGCTGGCCGAATTCGGTGCTGAAGTGATCAAGATTGAAGCCCCCGACAACGGCGATCCGCTGCGCAAGTGGCGGATGTTGTACGAGGACACGTCGTTATGGTGGTACTTGCAATCGCGCAACAAGAAGTCGGTATGCGTTAACCTGAAATCGCCGGACGGAGTCGACGTCATCAAGCGGCTGGCGCGCGATGCCGACATCGTCATCGAGAATTTCCGCCCGGGCGCGCTGGAAAAGCTCGGCCTTGGCTGGGACGTGCTGCATGAACTGAACCCTCGCCTGACGATGGTTCGCATCTCCGGCTATGGCCAGAGCGGCCCGTACCGCGATCGTCCGGGCTTCGGTGCGATCGGCGAAGCCATGGGGGGAATCCGTTACACCACGGGCGAGGTGGACGGCGTGCCGGCTCGCGTTGGCATCAGCCTCGGCGACTCGTTGGCCTCGCTTCACGGCGTGATCGGCGCGCTGATGTCGTTGCTGCGGGTGAAGACCGGACAGGGAGACGGCCAAGTGGTCGACGTCTCGCTGGTCGAGAGCGTCTTCAACATGATGGAGAGCCTGGTGCCCGAGTACGACCTGTTCGGGCATGTGCGGCAGCGCAGTGGAGGCGCCTTGCCCGGGGTCGCTCCCACGAACACCTATCGCACTGCCGACGGCAGTTACGTCGTCGTTGCCGGCAATAGCGATCCCATTTTCAAGCGCCTGATGTGTACCATAGGCCGGCCCGACCTCGCTGATGATCCTGCCTTGGCGTTCAATGATGGCCGCGTCGCTCAAGCCGCCATGCTCGACGGCGCGATCGGCGAATGGACCGGGCGCCACGACATCGATACCGTGCTTGAGAAGCTCTCCGAGGCCGAAGTGCCCGTCGGTCGGATCTATTCGGTCGCCGACATCGTCGCCGATCCCCACTATCAGGCAAGGCAGATGCTGTTACAGGTCGAACTGCCTGATGGCACGTCGGTGCGGATGCCGGGCATCGTGCCGAAGCTGTCGGAAACGCCGGGCGAGGTGCGTTGGATCGGTCCGAAGCTGGGTGAGCACACCACCGAAGTGTTGGCCGGCCTCGGCTTTTGTAGTGAGCAACTCGAACGTCTCAGCAAAGAGGGTATGTATCATGAAAATTAAGAGTCAAGAGTATTTAATCGTTCAGGAGGTGGCTCCGCGCGACGGTCTTCAGATCGAGTCGACCTGGATCGAGACCGAAGACAAGATCGCGCTGATTGACCAGTTGTCGGGGGCGGGCTTCTCGCGCATCGAGGCTGGCTCGTTCGTCTCACCGAAGGCGGTCCCGGCCTTGAGCGACAGCGACACCGTCTTCCGGCGGATCCGGCGCCGGCCGGGCCTGACCTACGTGGCGCTGGTGCCGAATCTGAAGGGGGCCGAGCGCGCGCTCGAGGCGCGCGTCGACGAGTTGAACCTGGTGATGTCGGCGAGCCAGACGCACAATCTCGCGAATATGCGGATGACTTGCGAGGCGTCACTCGCCGGCTTTGACGAGATCGTCCGCCTGGTTCGCGGTACCCCCGAGACACTCAACGGCACTGTAGCGACCGCCTTTGGATGTCCGTTCGAGGGAGTGATCGACGAGGACCGCGTCCTCGGCATCGTCGAGACTTATCGGGAGATGGGCATGCACGGCGTGACGCTTGCCGATACCACCGGTATGGCGAATCCGCGCCAGGTGGCGCGGTTGGTGACGCGCGTGCTCGAGCGCCTGCCGGCGGCGGCGTTGACGCTCCATTTCCACAATACCCGAGGGCTTGGACTCGTGAACGTGCTGGCCGCCTGGCAGTCCGGTGCGCGCCGCTTCGACGCGGCGCTCGGCGGCCTCGGCGGCTGTCCGTTCGCGCCCGGCGCCTCGGGTAACATTTGCACCGAGGATCTCGTCAACCTGTGCGACGAGACCGGCATCGAGACCGGCATCGATCTGCCGAGGCTGATTGCGCTGTCGCGCAAGCTGCCTGCGCTGCTGGGCCACGACGTCCCGGGACAGGTGGCGAAGGCCGGCCGTAGCTGCGATTTGCATCCGGCCCCCAAGTTCGCGCACATCGCTTGACGGCACGGATGCCCGCACCCGATTTATCCAAGAAAAAATAGAGAACGATGATCATGAAATAGGAATGATGACAAACAAAACGTTGCGCGTTCGTGCGATCAGGTGTCATGTCCGACCTGATCGGCGTTCACGACCCGCCTTGGGAGACAGGCATGAATCCTGCGCCCGTAAATCATACAGTCATATTGACAGAGCAGAACTCTTTGGACGACGCTCACGATTTGCTCGCAGTCATCCACAAGGTTGCGTGGCGGCTCATGCCGCTGATTGCCGTCTGTTATATGTTCGCCTTCTTCGACCGCATCAACATCAGTTTCGCCAAATTCCAACTGCAGACGGATCTCGGCCTCAGTGATACTGCCTACGGTCTCGGTGCCGGCCTGTTCGTGGTCGGCTACGTGCTGTTCGAGGTGCCGAGCAATATGCTGCTGTACAAGGTCGGAGCGCGACGCTGGATCGCGAGGATCCTGATCTCGTGGGGCCTCGCGACTTCGGCGATGGTATTCGTCGGCAGCCAATGGCAATTCTACGGGCTGCGTTTCTTTATCGGCGCCATGGAAGCCGGGTTCGCCCCGGGCGTGCTGTATTACTTGACGTTGTGGTTCCCACCCAGCTATCGCGGTCGTGTGACGTCGCTGCTGTTCCTCTCCTCAGCATTCGCCGGCCTGGTCGGTGCGCCGATCTCCGGTGTGGTGCTTGCCTACATGAACGGCGTGCTCGACATTCGCGGCTGGCACTGGCTGTTCCTGTTCGGCGGCCTGCCTTGCATTGTGCTCGGCATGCTGGTGCTGAGACGATTGGAGGACCGGGTCGAAGACGCCGACTGGTTATCTGCGGCGGAGAAGTCATTGCTGACGGCGCAACTCGCGGACCAGAATCGTCACGCGGTTGTGAGCCATTCGTTCGGGTCTGCCTTGCGCACGCCTGGTTTCTTGATACTCGCCCTGATCTATTTTCTGATTCAAGTCGGCTCATACGGTCTGAACTTCTGGGCGCCGCACCTGATTCGCACTGCCGGCACGCGCAATCCTGCATCGATCGGACTGTTGACGTCGTTGCCTTATATCTTTGGAGCGATCTCGATGGTTGTCGTCGGCCGGCTGTCCGATGTCAGCGGCGAGCGTCTCAAATTCATCAGTGCCCTGCTCGTGATGGCGGCTCTAGGCTTCTTCGCTGCCGGCATCTTCGAGAGGCAGACCGAACTGCTGATCGGCTCCCTCGCAGTGATTGGCGCCGGTGTCGTGGCGTCGGTCCCGGCATTCTGGACGCTGCCGCCGAAGTTGTGGACCGGCGCCGGCGCCGCCAGCGGCATCGCGCTGATCAACACTCTGGGCCATCTGGGCGGGATCATCAGCCCGATCATGATCGGTCGCATTCGCGACGTTACCGGCAGCACGACCCCAGCGCTGTACGCCCTCGGCGCGCTGAGCCTCCTGGGTACGCTGCTGCTCAGGTTTGCCTTGCCGGAACAACTGCGACGGCGCGACTACGTCGCCAGGCACTGAGCTACCATGGAGTTTGCCCATTGCCGACATGTAAACATGATTTTGTGTAAATATGCGGTTAGATGGAGCTGGTGGACTGCTTACCTGTGGCACCAGCCGCTTTTCGGTGCGCAATCCAGAGGAAAACTGCGCTAGAGAAAATCGAAATGGGAATTCATGGTCCCTAAGAGGAAGCCCAGCGAGATGATGGCGAGGACGGCTCCCGAGATCAGGGCAAACCGGAAATCCTTCTCCAGCACAAAGATCACCGTCACGATTGCGACTCTCAGGACGGGCAGCACGATGAGCAGCACGATGCCGATCGCAAGGCATCTATTGGAAATCGTCGCAAGATGATTGTTGTGCGAAGAATGATTGTTATAGGCAAATAACGCCATCCCGATGGCAATCCAGCCGGAAGCGACGATGGCTCCGTAACGGAGAAGGCCGGCGAGGATCCGTTCCATGCGGAGGAGACGAAGCTGATCGTCAGAGGATTCGTTCATCGTGAAATCCCACCGGCGGCATTGTCGCCCCGAAGTGCGGCGAGGAACATCTTCGCGGCCAGGGCCAGCAATACGATAATGAACAGGATGCGGATTCGTTCATTAGAGGTTCGCATGAGGATTTTCGTCCCCAGGTAGGCACCGCCTAATGAACCCAGGGCAACAGGACCCGCGATGTTAGGGACGATGTCGCCCCGAACGTAGTAGATGCCCGCGCTTGCGGCTGCCGTGACGCCGATCATGAAATTGGAGGTCGCCGAGGAGACCTTGATCGGCAGTCGGAGTGCCGAGTCCATCGCAGGGACCTTCAGTACGCCGCTGCCGATGCCGAGCAGCGAGGACGCCGCCCCTGCCCCATACATCAGGATCAACCCCAGCCACACGCGAGTGACGCCGTAAGCGACTTCTTGCTTGGTGATCGGATCAGGATAACTGGAATTGAGCCGCAAACTGGCTGCCCAGCGATCCCACGGGATCTCGACATTCCCGGCGGCATCGGATGATTTTCGCTTGCGAAACATCTGGTGCGCGGAGATCAGCAGAATCACCGAGAACAGAAAATACAAAACCGACGATGGGAAAATCCCGGCGAGGACCACGCCCGTGAGTGCCCCGAGCGTCGTGCCGATTTCGAGCAGGATCGCCAGCCTGACATTCGTGAGGCGGGTTTCCATCGCACTGGCCGCGCTGCCGCAGGAACAGGCGATGACCGAGACCAGGCTGGCACCGACGGCGAGACGGATGTCGATGCCGAAGAGAAGGGTCAGTGCGGGAACGACGAAGATCCCCGCCGCCATCCCCAGGATCCCACCGAGCATGCCCGCCGCCAGGGACATCAGGCAGACCAATGCGGAGAATTCGATGCTGTTGACATCCATGACTTTGTATTATTTGCCCTTCGGGGCAAGCCGGGACAATGCTTCGAGCGGGAATGGGGATTGGCGTCTTCGCAGGCGGGTGGAGAGCCTGATCTTGTCGCCCCGATAGAATAACTTCTCGTAATCCACGGGCCGTTGGTCGAGGGAGTACGAGACCCGCTCGATGAGCAGGATAGGAGACTTCACCTCGATGCCGAGCGCTTTGGCCTCAAACGGGCCGGCCGAGATCGCCTCGAGCCGATAATCGGCTTCCAGGAGCGGTGTGTCGTACTTCCCTTCCAGCAGGGAGAAGATGGGGTAGTGCTCCAGGTCGTTCTCCACGACCTTTCGCCCCAAGTCCATCGGCAAATAGGTTTCATCCAAGGAGATCGGCAAGTCATCAGCCAACCTGACTCGCTTGATCTGCATGACCTCCGTACCGATCGGTATTCGGAGCTGCCTCGCAACCTCTTCCGTGGCGGCAACCGTCGCCTTTCCGAGCACCTTGGCCGAGGGGTGCAACCCCATCGCCACCATGTCTTCCACGAACCCGGTCAGCTCGGTCATCTCCTGGGTCATCTTTTCCGACCGCACGAAGGTTCCCTTGCCCCGCCTGATTTCGATGAGATCAAGACGTTCCAGTTCCTGAATGGCTTTCCGGATCGTGGTTCGACTCACACCATACCGCTGGACCAATTCCTCTTCCGAGGGAAGCTGGCTTCCGGGCGCAAGCGAACCCTTGGCGATCAGGGCCGCCAGGTCCTGTTCGATCTGATAGTAGAGCGGAATGGCGCTTTGCGGGTTAGGGTTCATATTGTCATTGTGACGTAATGATGTCCGGTCGTCAAGAGAGGACGACCTCATGTCAGGATCGTTGGGCGTCCTGGTCCTACCGGAAAAGAACCTGTCGGACGAACGATTTCGCGTCCAGAGTTGCCAATTCGTTGACGAGATCGATGTCAGGCCGGTCCACGGTCGGTGGCGGATTCCTCACATCCGATGGCGAGTGAATTATGGCGCGGGCTTCGCCGTGGCGTTTGGCGGATAGCCCTTGGGCTTCTCGGCGGGCGCGTTGTTTGACGGTGGAGTGACGCCTGCGGCGAGCATCACGTGTTGAAGGGCGGCGATGGTGTCCGGCGAAGGCCTGAAGGTGCCGGGTCTGTGGCCTTCGGCGATGGCCAGAGGGGTCCAGCCGTACTTGTTCTTGCGGTTCCAGTTTTCGATCTTGGCCCCTTTGTCGACGAGGAGTTGCACGACTTTGGGGAGGTTCTTGTAGGCTGCGCCATGCATGACGGTCTCGCCGTTGTCATCGACGGCGTTGATGTCGTTGCCGAGTTCCAGGGCGAGCTTGACGGCCTCGGTCGCCTCGTCCTCGGTGCCGGCCTCCTCACCGGGGGCGAGGCATCCGACGCCGGCGGCCGCCAACAGTGGGGTGCAGTTCTGGGCGTTGGGCAGTTTCGGGTCGGCCCCGAGCTTGAGGAGTGTTTTCATGTAAGGGACGTCGGCGGTCATTGAGGCCAGGAGGAACGGCGTCGCCCCTTTGCGGCCGAGGATGGCGGTCCCCGAGGCGCCTCGCTTCAGTCGAGCGTTGACGTCGGCTCCGTGTTCCACAAGCTTTTCGACGAGTTGAAGGCTGCTCAGGTTACCGGAGCCGATGGGGGAGGGATCGCCGCTCTCGTCGTCCCCCCGGCTCGACTTGCGGACCCAGGTTAAGTTGTGGAGCGGGGTGAAGCCGGTTCGCTGATCGTTCGGGTCGGCTCCGGCTTCGAGCAGGATGGCGGCCAGCTCGAAGTGACCGTTCTCGATGGCCAGGATCAAGGGGGAGGTTCCCCGGGCGGGTGACCTGCCCGACGTTTTCGGGGCCTCGATGGCCTCGTTGACGTTGGCTCCTGCCTTCAGCAGAACACGAACGACGTTGATTCGGCCTTCGCGCACCGCGAAGAAGAGAGGCGTGAACCCCGAGCGCAACGATGTGCGGAAGTCGGCCCCTGCCTGGAGGAGTGCCTCGACGACCTCGGCATTCCCCTCGGCCGCCGCCCACATCAGTGCGGTTTGTCCTCGACGCTCCTTGGCGTTGACGTCCGCCCCTTTGGCGAGCAACGTTTTCACGGGTCCGAGCTTCCCGGTACGTGCGGCGGTCATCAGGGCGGTTTCGTCGCCGCGGAGCCTTGTGTTCGGGTCGGCACCGGCCTCGAGCAACAACGCGACCATCGCCTCGTTCCCGTTGCTACAGGCGAGTGCGAGAGGCGTCACACCATAGCGGTTTGCGGCCTTGACGTTGGCCTTGGCGTTCACCAGGAGCTTCGCCGTCTCCAGGTCGTCATGATAGGCCGCCCAGTGCAAGGCCGTCATGCCGTCGACCTGAGCCTGATTAACGTCGACCTGACGCTCGACGAGCGAGCGGACGCTCGCGCGATCGTTCTTCTCCGACACATCGGCCAGAGGAGCCTCGGCGGCGCGAGAACCCGTTGCGGAAGCCAGGAGTACGAGAGCCAGACTGCAGCATGTGCCAAGCTGTTTCAGATTAGGATCCATCGAGCTCGTCTCCAGGTCGTATGTCCTCGCCGTCTGAAGAGGCGTTTTGCTTCCATCAGGCTCAAGAGCCGTTTTCGTTGGGCAGGCCTTGGCCTGCCGAGGCCGATCGCGGGAACCTCGGCAGGCCAAGGCCTGCCCTACAGGGAGTGGTTTGCTGATATAGCAAGGCTATCATCAGGTTGGTCCGGACAACCAAGTTGTCCGGACTACCCTGAAGCACGTCAACGAAATACTCTCTGGTTATATCTGCGAGCGTCTCATTTAGGATGCTCGTCGTGCGGCCTCTCGATCTGACCGACCTCAGATCGAGAGGGGTTCGAACAGGTCGTCGACCTTTCCCTGGCTGTCGGCGAAGGAGTCGAGGCGGACGCCGACTTTGTCGAGGAGGGTCAGGTGGAGGTTGGCCAGTGGCGTCGGGTTCGCGTAGCGGATGTGGCGCCCACCTCTCATCTTGCCGGCCGCGCCTCCGGCGACGAGGATCGGCAGGTTGGCGTGGTCGTGCAGGTTGGGGTTGCCCATGCCGCTGCCGTAGAGGTAGAGGCTGTGGTCCAGGAGTGAGCCGTCCCCTTCCGGCGTGGCCGCCATCTTCGCGAGGAATTCGGCGAAGAGCGACACGTGGAACCGGTTGATCTTGGCCATCTTGGCGATCTTGTCGGGGTCGCCGCCATGGTGGGTGAGCGGATGGTGTGCCTCGGATACCCCGATCTCAGGATACGTCCTTCCACTGGTCTCCCGGGCGAGCTGGAAGGTGATGACGCGGGTCACGTCCCCTTGGAGTGCCAAGATCTGGAGGTCGAACATCAGGCGGGCATGATCGGCGTACAAGGCCGGTACGCCCACGGGGCGGTCGAGGTCCGGCAGGACGTTGTCCTTCGCGTCGGACTCGGCCTTCTGGATCCGGCGCTCGACTTCGCGGACGGTGTCCAGGTACTGGCCGACCCGCTCGCGATCCGACGGTCCGAGTTGGTTCTTGAGACGGGCGATCTCCTCGGTGACCGAGTCGAGGAGGCTGGCTCGCTTTTTCAAGGCGGCGCGGCGGTCCGAGGCGCTGCCCCCTTCGCCGAAGAGGCGCTCGAAGACGATGCGCGGATGGGCCTCGGACGGGAGCGGTGTCGTCGGCGATGACCACGAGAGGTTGTTCTGATAGACACAAGCGTAGCCGTTGTCGCACTGGCCGACGGTTGAGAGCAGATCCATCGCCATCTCGAGCGACGGCAACTGGGTCTCCTGGCCGATCTGTTGCGCGGCGATTTGGTCGACGGTCGTGCCGAGGTAATAGTCCGTGCTCTCGGTCAGCTTCGCCCGGGCCGCACTCAGGAAGGCACAGTTGGAGGTGGCGTGCGTGCCGGGGTAGGCATTGCGCAACTCCATGTTCGTGATCAGCGTCACGTGCCGCTTGACCGGCTCGAGCGGGCTCAGGGTCGGTGACAGCTCGCCGAGGAGGGGACCTGTGTCCGAGGGGGTCCAACGGGTGACATCACAGCCCATCGGCATGTAGATGAACCCCAATCGCCGAAGCCGGGCCGCAGCGGCCGGCGTCTCGGCCAGGGCGGTCATCGAGGGGACCATCGCATCCAAGAGCGGCAGCGCCAGCGCGGTCCCGAGACCCCGGAGGAACGTCCGACGTGGCAAGGCCTTCTTCGTGACGATCATTCGGATTCCCTCATCTGGAACGGCGTGCTGGTCGCGATTCCCACGATCAGCGACGAAAAACGATGATCCTTCGCACTGGCGTCGCGGACGATCCTACGGACCGCCGGTGCGTCGTAGGACTCGACGCCTCGGCCCAGGGCGAATGTCAGAAGCTTCTCGGTGAGCGTGCCGACGAACAGCTCGGGGCGTTTCAGCAAGGCTTTTTCGAGGCCGGTCACTCCCTCGAACTGGCTCCCACCGGGCAGGCCCCCGCTCGAGTCGACAGGTCGGCTCTCTTCATAGTCCCGCCAGCGTCCGACCGCGTCGAAGTTCTCCAGCGCGAAGCCGACAGGGTCCATCAGCTTGTGGCAGCCCGCACAGGCGACATTGGCTCGATGCTCGGCCAGCCGCTCGCGGACGGAGAGGGACGACGAGACCGTGTTGTCCTTGAGCGCGGGTACATCCGCCGGGGGAGGCGGAGGCGGCGTGCCGAGGATGTTTTCGAGGACCCACTTGCCGCGGATCACCGGAGATGTGCGGGTGGCGTAGGAGGTCACGGTCAGGACACTCCCCTGCCGAAGCAGACCGCCGCGCTCGCTGCCGTCACCGAGCTCGACGCGGCGGAAGTGGCTGCCGTAGATGTGCGGGATGCCGTAATGCTTGGCCAATCGCTCGTTCAAGTACGTATGATCCGACTTGAGCAAGTCGAGCACACTCCGATCCCCGCGCAGGACTTCCTCGAACAGAAGTTCCGTTTCCCGGCGGAAGGCCTGCCGCAGGTTGTCATCGAAGTCGGGGAAAAGGCGCAGATCCGGGGTGATCGAATCGAGGTTCCGCAGGTGCAGCCACTGCCCCGCGAAGTTGGTCACCAGGCTCTGCGAGCGCGGGTCGGCCAGCATGCGCAGAACCTGTCGTTCGAGCACCTCGGGCTTGCTCAATTCGCCGCGTTCCGCCAAATCGAGAAGCTCGTCGTCCGGGATGCTGCTCCAGAGAAAGAACGACAGGCGCGAGGCGACTTGGATATCGGAGAGCCGGTAGGCCGAATGCGGCGCGACGCCGGGCGGGTCCGTTTCGATGCGGAAGAGGAACTGCGGGTTCACGAGCACCGCGCTCAGGGACATCTCGATCCCCGCGTCGAAGCCTCCTGCCGCACGAGCCTCGCGGTACAAGGCCAACGGTTTCCGGAGATCCTCGTCGGTGACCGGCCGCCGATAGGCTCGGCGCATCAGCGACGAGAGGATCCGCCTGGCACTCGCTTCCTCATCCTCCGCTCCCTGCGGCTCGCTGACGAAGATCCGGCGCCTGCTGGGTGTGTCGCTGTGCCCTTGCGTGTTGTAAGGCCCGGTGATCGTCACCTGGTAAATCGCAGGCGTGAGCCGAGGGTGCCGGTGCGCATTGTAATGAGCCTGGAAGGGCTGGCGCTTGTTCTCGAGCAGCGAGGAAGGGTTCTTCACGAACGTCACGCCGAGCTTGTGCGGGCCGGCCGTGACGTGGATGCGGGCCTTCACGTGCGCGTCGGCCGTTTGATGGTCCGTCTCTGCTTTGGCAGGCTTCACCGTGAACGAGGCCTTTCGCTCGCGATCGAGCAAGACCTCGAGCTCGTGCGGCTCGCGCAGGCCCTCGACGTGCTCGTTGCGGTCGCGCGTCAGACGAGCCTGGATCTCGTATTCTCCGCTTTGGGGAAAGGTGTATGGGATCAACACCCCGCCCCGTGTCCCGATGGGCAGCCCCTCGACGTGCTCCTCCTGGGTGAGATCCGGCCTCGTCCGAATCGTTTCGCCCCCCGGCGACCGCTCCGGACTCCCGACGGCCAGGCGGCTGATCTTCTGCGCCGCGGTGATGTAGCGATCCAGGAGCGTCGGTGAGAGATCTCCCACCGTCACGTTGTCGAACCCTCGGCTGGACTCATCGTTGGGCAGCATCGCCGAGGCGTCGATGGCGAGCGCCAGGAGGTCGCGAATGGCGTTCTGGTACTCGGTCCGATTGAGCCGGCGGAACCCAAGCGTCCGACCAGGTTCGGGCTTTTCGGCGGCCGCGCGGTCCAGCGAGCCCGTCAGCAGGGAGAGGAATGATTCATAGGTGCGCCCCGATGGTCGCACCTCGTCCTCCGGAGGCATCTGTCGCGCACGAACTTTGCGCACGACCCGCTCCCAGTCCGTCGCGTTGAGTCGGACATCGTCCGAGATCATTGCATCCAAGGCCAGACCTGCCGTTTTGTCGTCGCGGTTATGGCAGGCGACGCAATACAGATCCACGAACCGGCCGATGGCTTCCCGCTCATGGGAACTTCTTGCCGAAGCCGGGGGCTCGGTCTGCTGAGAGACAGCCTTCGAACTCATTAAGGCGAGGAGGAGCAGGATCGACGCGCCACCGAAGGCTCGTGTTCTCCAACGAGTCATCAGGCCTTCTCCGAGATCTATGATCGACGAGGGAAGCGGTCGTAACGCAAACCTAACAAAACCGGCTTGAGGATAATAGAAAATTCTTTGTGCGAAGGTTCGACGGTCTCGGGTGACTTTTCTCAATGATAGAACCCGTCGGGTTTCAGAAATCGACTCCGGATCCCGAAGACTCCTCGCCGTTCTGCGGGTTTTACGGAATGATTGACGGCCTTCTCTTCGGTGCGGTCGTCGGGGACGACGAGGATATTCTTAGTTATAAGCGTTTTCGGACAGGAAGCTGGACCTACTGAAACTCTTGCCGCGACGATCCGACCCGATGGGACGGGAAATTCTCAACCCGGCCGCTCGCGCCAGTCCCAGCGGTTGCGGACCAAATTACTGGCCCGGTGCTCGATGCTGGCTGCGGCACCGGTGAAAACGCCCTGTTCCTCGCCGCCAAGGGGCTCCGGGTCACCGGCATCGACTTCGTGGAGGAGGCGATCCGACGAGCCCGGGCCAAGGCGGCCGAGCGGGGACTCACGACGGAGTTCCTGGTCAAGGACGCGCTGACGCTTGGAGACTGGGCCGAGCGGTTCGCCAGCGTGGTCGACTCCGGCCTGTTCCACGTCTTTTTCTCCGACGAGGATCGGGCTCGTTACGTCTCGGGGCTCGCCCACGTGACCGAGCCGGGCGGCCGACTCTTCCTGATCTGCTTCAGCGATGAAGAGCCGGGGACGGTCGGGCCGCGGCGGGTGTCGCGGCAGGAGCTGTACGACGCCTTCTCCGACGGCTGGGAGGTCGAATCGATCGTCCTCAACCAAGGGGGCGTGAACCCGGCGTCGGGCCTCGCCTACTCAGAGGGCGGGCCGAAGTGCTGGTTTGCGGTCATCCGACGGCGCGAATGAGATGAATCCGACGGACATCGGTGCGTAAAGTCCGTTGGCCCGAGTGATTTCAAGGGCGAGTCTGCTGCGCACGTGGCCTGGCAGAAGCTTATAACGAATGACATGACGGAAACGCTTCGTGTTCCGTTCCCAGAATCTTGGCCGCTTGGTGTTGCACGGCACCTCTCTCCTTGTGTTCCTTGGAATCGAAGGAGAGAGGAGCGATGGCCAACATGAGTCTCGGAACGATCTTAGAGCGGTTTGCGATTGGATAGCCTACGAAATCCCAGAAAATCAGAGCGAAATCCCTGGGATCTCTGTGTTGGACGCACCACCAACCGATGCTATGTAGATGGCCGTATGGGGTGGCACTGGTGGCTTGTCCACCAGTGGGCCCAGGCTGGCGCCACTGGTGGACAAGCCACCAGTGCCACCCGCAGAGCCTCTTTACTGCCCTTGAGCCACGTGGTCACTTTCCAGCTTTCGTGTGTGCTATCCGAGCGAAATCCGCTCTAGAGCCGGTCGACCGTTCATTTTCCGAGTTTCTATGCGGGCATGTCTCCACCGTTTGTTAATTTGATTTTCTCAACAAATACAGGTCCTGTCCCGGATTACCGAGTGCGCCCTCGGGAATCATGTCCACCACATCGAATCCACGTGCCAAGTGCTCCCGGACATACGGAACGGGGTGGAAAGCCGCGCAATCGTTACTTCCTTGGCGATTCGCCTTCTTCACTACGAGTTGACCGGACTGATATCTGCTCTGTTCATCGGGAGTTAACATAGGTAGATAATGGTCACCATGCGTGGTAATAAGCAAATGCCCCCCAGGAACCAGGACACGGGACAATTCGGTCATCCAGAATTGCTGAAGCGGTTCGGAAAGATGGGTGAAAACCGACAGGCAGTAAATGAAATCGAAGCTGCCAGATTCAAAAGCCAATGGCGTATCAATAGAATTTGTATAAAAACGTGCAAACGAAATATTGCGTTCGCACCATTTGACCATGCTGGGATTGTAGTCAGTCCCAAAGAGTTTTGGACCTTTCAAGTCAGACCACTGGCGGATTACCCGGGCGACTCCACATCCAAAGTCCAGAATCGAGGCAAAGTTTTCGATCGCAAGACCATTCTTAGTGAGGATTTCTCGGATGCTCCGGGCTGCTAGCTCGCCTGCGTTGAGATACCAGGAGACATCTTCGGTGTTGGCAACCAGGTAAATAAGCCGCCCAGGTGGAATAGGCCGCCCTGACTTTCGTTCTGCTGTCCGCAGAGGTAGTCCGCGTACTCGCTCCTTAGCACGAGTGGAAATGCGTCCGGCTTTCCCCAAAGCTCTTGCGAGCACTCCCTTTACGTGCGTTGACATCATCGACTCCTCTGCGTCACGAAAAGATCGAGGGCTCGCGTAGCGGAATGGAAAAGGTCTGTACGATAACGGCGATTTTAGGTCAAGCCGTGATCGGGTCCCTCAGCGGATGGATGTTCCACTTTGTCGAGAAGAACGGCAAATCGCAGGAGATCCCTCACCACCATGATCAGTCTTAGCTACTGCTGTCCAATTTGCATGGATGGGTTGAGGCGGAGCCGTCTCGGGACTTCTCAGCCTCTTGTATGCCATTAACATGATAAAATTTGAAGATAACTATACAAATAGATTGCTGCCATCTACGGCCAAGCTCTTATCGCTCTGGTCGCCGTGATAGCCAGGGTGATTGTCGTCAGCAGGACGCCGGAGACCATGGCATGGGCCATGAGCATCGCACGTAAACCTCGCCACGCGGAAAAGCGATGGACCTCTGCGACACACTTGCAGCAAAGGATGAATTGCCAGATCCCCAGGACGACCATCGAGATCGCGGTGGCGGCCAAGATCAGCCGATGCCGCGGATCGATTACCTGATAGCCGCTTACCTTGTAGAGATCGTTACCGCAAACGATCAGCCCGAAGAACTGGGCGAGAACAGTGACGGTTCTGGGCACGCCTGCCCAGGCCAACGCCGCATGAACCTCTTCGCTGGTGGCGACCCCGCCGAGCCAACTTCCGGTCAGTCGAATCAGGAGACCCATGCCGTAGAGGCCCAGAATCCCGAGGACTGGGCCGGCAATGCAGGCGATGAACATGATCTCCAAGGAATTGAAATAGTTTCCTGCATGCGTTTGAAAGAGGTAATTGAGAATCACCCCGATACCCGACAAGCTGGCGAGCAGGAGTAGGCACTGGTTGGGATCCGAATCGACAATGCCGCGGATGGTTCCTCGGGGTTGGGTCCAGATCGTCAGCCACGGACTGCCGTACGGGACACGGGCCCTCATCGCTCTGGGCCCCGAGTGATGAACAGTGGGAGGACGGTAGAAGGCCTCATCGTAGTTGCGGTAGTTACGCATCGCTTGTATCAGCGTCAGATTATTGATCGTCAGAAGAGTTATATCCGTGCTGCGCGACTCCCGTAGAGCAGGCCGAGGCCTGCCCACAAGAGAGTGCCGACCGAATCGATTTAGTTCCAAAATCGCCATATGACTTTGAGCAAACAGATCATTTGCTTATGGATTACGATAGAGCTAAGGATTCGCATTTGCGATGCGGCACGTTGCCGAGAGGTTGGAAAGCCCAGCTAAGTGGTGTATCCGGCAAGTGGCTTTCCCGTAGGGTGGGCACTGCCCACCAATCACGTGGCTTCGACCTGGGTTTAATCCCTGGTGAGCAATGCCCACCCTACAAGAAGGGAACTTGCCGGATGATCCACTAAGTGGAAGTGGAGCATCCGGCAAGTTTTTTGTAGGGCAGGCCTTGGCCTGCCTAGGCTCAAGCGAACAGCCCTGGCAGGCCAAGGCCTGTCCTACGAGAAAACATCATTTGATGGGAGGTGCCCACTCTACGGGGAGAGGATTTGCCGGATGCTCCACTACGGGCTTACGCAGAAATCATTTTTGCAGTTTCTCTATAACCCCAACATCGATCACAAGATATCGGGCATCGATGGGCTTGTGTGGCGAGTTGCCCCTTCGTGGACGAATCCCGAGTCCTGAGTTCAGGTGGCCGCGGTTCCTTGCAACCGGGTTGGCGGGGCCACAAGAGGTGACGGCCCCGGCTAGGATCAGCCTCGGGTTTGGTCTCCGCCCCAGCTGGTAACCGATCCGGGGTAGGAACCTCTGATCGCTTCGCGACCCCAGAGAATGAGAATGAGAAGGCAGAGGGTAAAGCGGTGAGCGACGAAGGCGGGGTTTGACCGATTCGTGTGTTGAGTTGAAAAAAGCCGGGTCTGATGTCTGGACCCGGCTTTGTCCGTCGTGCGGCTCACTCCGGCGATGTCCGGGGATCGCCGGCGACGAGGCGGCCTCCCTCGATCCAGCGGGCCAGCCCTGGCGTCATCCGGCTCGCCGCGGCCTCGTAGAGCGCCAGGTCGTCCGCCGACATCATGTCTCGCCAGCGGCCGTTGATCCCCTTGTAGAGGAAGCGATCGGCTCCCCCCTCAAAGAAGGCCCCGAATTGGTCACCCATGAGGGCCGTGCCATCGTTTTTCATCGCTTGAAACGACGCCGTCTTGACGAGACGTGGCCATACCTCGGTTTGGGACTCGATCCCCAGGAACGCCGCGATCCGACGCATTTCGCCATCGAGGTCTACCTTCAGGTCGTTGTAGTGCACCATCAGGAGATTCTCCGCGTGGCGCGCTTGCCAATACGTCGACTGAAAGTCGAAGAACGACATGAACGGATATCCGTCGGAATCGCCCTCGAGCGCGCCCTTGGTCAGCCACTCGCGCCAGAAGGTCCGAGGGTCGGCCGAGCTTCGTGGGAACGGCTTGCCCATGTCGCGGGATGCCTCGTTGACCACCTTGAACGCTAATGTCGTGAAGATCGACATGTGGTTGAAGAGGGACATACAGCAGTCGCGGCCGTCCCGTGCGACGTGGATGTACCGGACCTGGTCGTACTGGGGCAAGGCGTCGAAGGGAAGGTGGCTCTTGACGAAGCGGCGGTGGCGCTGCCCCTCGATCTGATCGATCATCTCCTTGATTGGCTGTGTGAATCGGGCTTCGATCCAGGGGGAAGTGTCCATGATCGGGCGCGGCTTGGTCGATTGGAAGATCAGCAGGTCCACGATCCGCTGCGTCCAGGTCGTGCCGCATTTGGGATAGGTGGCGACGACGACGTCTGACTCACGCGGCCGGTAGTGATTCCAGCGCGCGTTGTCCATGAGCCAATCTTTGTAAGACCTTGGCTCTGTCTGCTGCGCGAGCATTGAACACCCTCCTAATTCAATGGGATCCGACTGCGCCGTCGGAGCGGCGGCCCCGGCCCAGGGAAGGCTGTAAGTCGAACGTCTCGGCGCCCCGAGCCATCAGCTCCGCCTCCAGGAAGCCTGTAGCTCGTCTCTGCACCCAGACGCGCACCCGGGCCAGACTGGAAATGCCTATCTCGCTCGTTCCTCGCTCTTGTTGGGCCGAGACGTTTGAGCAATCTTGCAGTCGTCGTGGGATCCTTCGTTCAGACGTGTACCTCGATCACCCTCCCCGCTTTGTACATTGCGGAAAGCCCCGACAAATCCCTTCATCGATTCTCGAGATGGTTCCCGGATTCAAACCGGTTGATCGATCGGCACCGTCCTTCTCGGGCGTTGAGCTCGTGGTTCGGGCTCCCTATGAGGGCAATCCCTCCCGTCCGCGTGCTCTCGTTCTGACGGTTGGTTTCGCGGCCGCCAGGCGACGTAATGGCAGGCCGTAGTCGCGACGAAAGTGATCGATCGTGCACTATTAGGCTGTATAGGTTCAAGGAAACGATAGTATGAGAATTTTGATGTTATATTTACTCTAATGAAATGCGTAATGTCGATATGTAGTGATGCGTAGGTAGGAGTTTTTTGTTGCGTGGTTTTCTGTGGTCTGGCACGGGTTGCTTTGTTACGCTGATTTTGTTGAAATTTGTTTGGATTGATAGGTCGGATCGTCCTCCAAGGCTCCGATCACACGAGAACGACCCACCGTTTCCTGCCTCTGCGCACAAGATTCCTCAAGGGACAGGACCTACGGGATGTTCTTCCGGCTCTTGAGATATTCTGAGGCATCGTTCGCCTCTATTTGGTGTCGATTTGTGATCCGGTTTGGGATAATGCCGGGCCTGGCGATCGCTCTGATGGGGGCTGGGGAACCGACTCCCGAGGGGGTTGAGTTCTTTGAGTCGAAGATTCGCCCGGTCCTGATCAAGAGTTGTTTCTCGTGTCATTCATCGGAGGCGAAGAGTCTGAAGGCAGGGCTTCGGCTCGACTCGGCGGCGGCGATGCGTGAAGGCGGGGAGAGCGGGCCGGCCGTCGTGCCGGGGAATATCGAGGAGAGCCTGCTGATCTCGGCCCTTCGGTACGAGACGTCGCAGATGCCTCCTTCGGGCAAGTTGCCCGAGACGACGATCGCCGACTTCACCAGGTGGGTAGAGATGGGGGCTCCGGATCCTCGGACCAAGGTCCCGGCCGCTGCTGTGCCCGCCTCCTCGGATCGCAAACATATTGACCTGGCCGCCGCGCGGCAATTCTGGTCGTTCCAGTCTCCGACGCCTACCGCGCCCGCCTGGGTGGCCGACGAGGGATGGGCTAAGACCTCGATCGACCGGCACATCCTCTCAGCGCTCGAGGCGAAGGGACTCAAGCCGGTCCGGCCTGCCGGCAAGCGCGAGCTGATCCGTCGGGCGACGTTCGACCTGACCGGCCTGCCGCCGACGCCCGAGGAGATCGACGCCTTTCTGGCGGACGAGGCGCCCGACGCCTTTGACCGGGTCGTCGATCGCTTGCTGGCCTCACCTCATTATGGAGAGCGCTGGGGACGGTACTGGCTCGATGTGGCCCGCTTGATGATCCCCCTCGCTTTTCCAAGGGAAGCGGCCGGCTCGAACTGGCCGAGGCGATTGCCAGCCCCGACAATCCCCTGACCGCGCGCGTCATGGTCAACCGGATCTGGCAACACCACTTCGGCCGAGGACTCGTCGGCACCAGCAGCAACTTCGGCACTCTGGGTGAGCGGCCGAGCCACCCCGCACTTCTCGACGAGCTGGCCAGGCGCTTCGTCGAGTCAGGCTGGTCGATCAAGACGATCCACCGCGAGATCATGCGCTCGGCCACGTACCAGTTGAGCACCGACTTCGATGCCCGTAACTTCCAGGTCGACGCCGACAATCGCCTCCTCTGGCGCGCGAACCGACGTCGGCTCGACGTCGAGTCCTGGCGCGACGCCTTCCTCGCCGTCTCGGGCCGGCTCGATGCCACCGTGGGCGGATCTTCGCTCGACCTGTCTTCGTCGAGCAACACCCGGCGCACGCTCTACGCCAAGATCAGCCGGCACAACCTCGACTCGCTCCTGAGGCTGTTCGACTTCCCGGATCCCAATATCACGAGCGACAAGCGCACCCAGACGACCATCCCGCAGCAACAGCTTTTCGTTCTGAACAGCCCGTTCGTCGTCGAGCAGGCGCGGGCCTTCGTCGGGCGCGTACGGACCGACGCCGGCCCCCAGGCCGATGACGCTGCGCGGATCCGCCTCGCCTATCTTCTTCTCTACGGCCGCCCGGCCGATGACGACGAGACCGCGATGGGCGTTGCCTATCTCACGGCTCATGACGAATCTGCCGACCTTCGGATGTCGCGCTGGGACCGCTATGCTCAGGTCTTGCTCAGTAGTAATGAATTTCTTTACCTGGATTGAGTCGGTGTCTTAGGGACTGTACGGAAAGTGGACACTGATGTGAAGCTGCGTTATTTGGGTGGCCGGGGACGAGTCTTCGAGGCCCCGGGATCGGCCGAGGCCGTTCCCGGGGCGTTGCTGCGCTCCTCCCCGGCCACCCATCCTGCTCGTTTTCACATGACCAACCCCTATCCGGATAGTCTCTTA
>Ga0153954_1000088_pt1 | contig 79270 bp, 58 predicted proteins | sample TSFL038MetaG_FD_102277 | JGI IMG/M metagenome (GOLD analysis project Ga0153954, IMG submission 102277) | Attine ant fungus gardens microbial communities from Florida, USA - TSFL038 MetaG | ecosystem: Host-associated > Fungi > Mycelium > Unclassified | place: USA: Florida, Wekiwa Springs State...
CGTTTGGGAAAGAAACCGTCCTCCAGACCACCAAGGCTCGCGTAGCTTATCACAAAACCGGCGGGTTCCTGTATTGATCTTTCTGAGAACATTCTGGAAGGCGCAGAAGCTGGCGTGCACCCTGCCCGCATGCTGGCGACGTTGGACTAGTGCGAAGCTGGGACATCCTGTAGAACAATAGCGACCTGTACTCGTAGAATGGAAGTCTCGACGAGGAAACCCTCGACGATCCTCCGAGGTTCTTAAGCGTGGTTCTTCGACGTACTCCTGCGATGGCGGCCGTTTTGCTGCTCGCGACAATGGTTGGCGCGGCTTGGGGCGTGATGTGCCTCGAGTCTGAAAGCCTCAGCCAACCGTCTCGAGTTCTCGGTGCCTCTGCGCAGGCTGGCGAATTCGACGTCAAGACCAAGAACCCGTTCTATCGGGCCGCCGTACCGTCCGCATCGTACCTGGACGAACTGACTGATCGTCTGGGCGACGATGACGATCGCTGGAAGGCGCTCAAGACCGTTCGCAACATCCAGGATAGGATTCCACTCGAAATTACTTCTCCCCCCTCCTCGTCCCCACGCGAGTGGCTTCCGGTCGGTTTCCCGGGCGTGGCGATGCCGCCTCGTCTGCGCTGCTAGAGACTTTCCGTGCCAGATGCTCCTGCCGAGCTACGCCTTCAGACGTAGCGGTCCATCGTCCTTTCCCCCTCAAACGACCAGCCGTAGGGGAAGTCTCTAGTGATTGTCCATTATTCACCATCGCCACGCGAGGCCCCCGTTCCATGGTCCGCGCTATTATTCTTTGGAGCTTACACAACCGCTTAGTCGTCCTCCTGGGCGTTGTGGCTCTGATCGCCGTTGGTATCCATTCGGCCAAGAACCTGAACGTAGAAGCCTATCCCGACCCGACTCCCCCTCTCGTCGAAGTGATCACCCAGAACCCGGGAGCCAGTCCCGAGGAGATGGAACGCCGGGTCGGGATTCCCATCGAGACCGCGCTCAACGGTATGCCCGACCTCGAAGATATGCGGAGCACTTCGGTCGCCGGCCTCAACGATATCAAGTGCCAATTCGCTTACGGGACCGACTACAAATCGGCCCGACAAGAAGTGATCAACCGCATCGGGGCCGTGAGCAACCTGCCGCCCGGCGTCACCCCCGGGCTTTCCCCTTGGAGTCCCACCGGCGAGATCATCCGCTACGTCCTGGAAGGCCCGGGTTACACCACGAACCAACTCAAGGCCGTCCAGGACTGGGTCCTCTCGCGAGCCCTGAAGACGGTTCCGGGTGTGATCGACGTCACGGGCTATGGCGGAACGGTCAAGCAGTACCAGGTGCTCGTCAGCCCTCGCCTGTTGAAGCAATACAATATCACGCTTCAGGAAGTCGAAGATGCCCTGACGAAGTCGAATGATAATGTCGGTGGCGATATCCTGATGTTGGGCTCCCAGGCCCACAACGTGCGCGCGATCGGCCTCCTGGGGGAGATGACTGACCCACTCGACCCGGCCAACATTGACCATGCCATCGAGATCGAGCAGGACAAACTCGACGACATCAACAAGGTGATCGTCAAGACATCGAAGGGGGTGCCGATCTATGTGCGGCAGGTGGCCAGAGCGATCATCGGCCACCGTCCTCGCCTGGGAATCGTCGGTCGCGGCAACGAGAATGACGTCGTCGAAGGCATCATTCTCATGCGGAAATATGAAAAAAGCCTGCCAACCGCGAACGCGGTTCTCGACAAGCTCAAGGAGATTGAACAGGAAAAGCTTCTGCCCAAGGGGATGAAGATCAAGATCTTCAACCAGCGGACTGACCTTGTGAATGTGACGACACACAACGTGCTCCACAACCTGGTCGTCGGGATGGCGCTTGTGATTGCCGTCTTGTTCATATTCCTGGGCGACCTGGCGAGTGCCGGGATCGTGGCGGTGATGATCCCCTTGGCTTTGCTCTTCTCGGTGACTGTTCTCTATATCCAGGGGAAGTCGGCCAATCTGCTCTCGATTGGTGCCGTCGACTTCGGAATCATCGTCGATAGCTCAGTCATCATTGTTGAGAATATCTACCGGCACATTACGGCGAGAAACGCGGATCGAACGAGGCCGCTGATCGACCGGATCGCCGAGGCTTCGCACGAGATCGAGCGTGCGCTCTTCTTCTCGGCGGCGATTATCGTGTGCGCCTTCCTGCCGCTCTTCGCCATGAGCGGACCGGAAGGGGCCTTGTTCGGGCCGATGGCGAACACCTATGCGTTCGCGATCTTCGGTGCGCTTTGCCTGGCTCTCACCCTGGCGCCGGTTCTTTGTTCGTTCCTCTTCCAGAACAAGAAGGAAGAGGTCGATACGTTCGTCGACCGGATGATGAAGCGGGGATACTTGAGGAATCTGAACCGGGTCTTGGATCGCCGTTACCAGACTTTGGCGCTCATGCTCGGCCTGCTCGTGATGACGATTGGGATGATCCCGGGACTCGGCGGCGAGTTCATGCCCGAGTTGGAGGAAGGTAACCTCTGGATTCGCGCGTTGATGCCTCGGACGGTCTCGCTCGAAGAGTCGGCGCGGATTGCACCCAGGCTTCGCGAGGTCATCGCCTCCGTGCCCGAAGTGCGCGGCGTGATGTCGCACGTCGGCCGGCCCGACGACGGTACAGACGTCACGAGCTTCTTCAACATCGAGTTCAACGTCCCTTTGAAGCCCATGGAACAGTGGCGGAAGGGGATGAATCGCGAGAAGATCCAACTCGAGCTCATGGCCAAGTTTCGCGAGTTCCCGGGGCTCGACTTCAGCTTTTCGCAGTTGATCCGTGACAACGTCGAAGAGGCTCTCTCGGGAGTCAAGGGGGCCAATTCCGTCAAGCTCTTCGGCAACGACCTGAAGATGCTCGAGGAGTACGGAGAGCGGATTGTCAAAATCCTGCGATCGGTCCGTGGAATCGAGAACGTGGGAATTTTCCACATCCTCGGCCAGCCGAACCTGGAGATTGCCATCGACCGAGACGCGTGCGCGAACTACGGTGTGAACGTCGCGGACGTCGAGGCCATCATCCAGGTGGCCATCGGCGGAAGAGCGTTCACGCAGATGGTCGAGGGAGAGAAGCTCTACGACATCGTGCTGCGTTTGCCTCTGGAGCTTCGCGACGACCCGACCGTCATCGGGCGAATTCCCATCGACGTTCCCAACAGTGACGGCGGCCCCAGCACGCGGATTCCGTTGTCTCAGGTCGCGAAAATCGACCCGCACAAGGCGGGGGCTTCTTATATCTACCGCGAGAACAACCGACGGTATATCCCCATCAAGTTCGGTGTCCGCGACCGCGACCTTGCGTCGACGATCGCCGAGGCCAAACAGAAGGTCGAAGACCCCGAAACGGGAGCGAAGATCCCCCACGGGTACAAGATCGAGTGGTCGGGTGAATTCGCGCAGATGCAGGAAGCCAACCAGCGTTTGATGTGGATGGTCCCGCTCTCGATCACCCTGATCATGGTCCTCCTCTACACGGCGTTCAACTCGCTCAAGGACGCGCTCCTGGTCATGGCGAACGTCGTGGCGGCCACGATGGGGGGAGTGTGGGCCCTTCGGCTGACCGGAACGCACTTCAGTATCTCGGCGGCCGTCGGCTTCATCTCGATCTTCGGTGTAGCCGTGCAGGACGGTGTGCTCTTGATCTCCTACTTCAACCAGATGCGTGCGGTCGGCATTCCGGTCCGCGAATCGGTGATGCGAGGCGCCGAACTGCGGGTGAGGCCGGTGGTCATGACGTCGCTCACCGCGGCCCTCGGCCTCTTGCCCGCCGCCCTGGCGACCTCGATCGGATCACAGGCCCAGAAGCCGCTCGCGATTGTAGTCGTCGGTGGGATGGCCGTTACGCTCTTACTCACGCGTTACCTCATGCCCGTGCTCTACAGCTTCTTCCCCGCCCCCGCCGGGCACGCTCACGACGAGCACCAAGCTGAGCTGATCGAAGGTTCGCACTACACCGACGAGCTCCTCAGCCGTCGTGCCCAGCAGGAACGCGAGCGCAATGGCTGATCGCGTTTCCAGAGACTGAGGATGAGGAAATCCAGACGCCGGCGCCGTGGCAAAACCGCGGCGCCGGCGTTCTTTGGATTTCAGGGAGTGTCGTTACGCTCCGTCACGAACTTCGGAGACAACCCCCGAGCCGACCGTTTTGCCTCCTTCGCGGATGGCGAAGCGGTTGCCGACGTCGAGTGCGATCGGCTTATCGAGGAGAGCCTCAAGTGCGTGTGGTTTCCCGGCAGAACCATCTCGACTCCTTCGGGCAGTCGGATTGTTTGGGCCGGGGGTGGCCCCTCACTGTGAATCTTGATTTCGATCGGGTCTCTTAAGTACACGGTCAGTCTGGAGCGGTTATCTCGCCTGCGGTATTGAACGGCCCAGACGGCTTGATCCTCTGAATCATCCACGGTGACCATGACGTTGTAATCACTCAGCGCGAGACCAGGATAAGCCTTTTTGACGGCTTCATGAGCGGACCAGAAGGCTTTAATGCGGTCAGGCTGTGGCGGCTCAGATTCGAGTGGAAGCCAGGGTCGTTTGGCCGCGGCTGTGTATTTCGCGGAGAGGTCGGCGTGGTAATCAGCGACTGCCGCTGTCCAGCCAACCCCATCTTCCCCATCCATGTCGGCGAAATACACGGTATGAATGGCCGAGGCGTATTCGGCGGCTAGTCGCCGGAAACGCTCGCTGCGGCGTTGCAAGGTCATCAGGATGCTGAAGACCACGGCCAGCGCCGCGACCAGGAGCAACAATTGTCTCAGGTGACTCGAGGAAACCGCATGGCCTTTTGCTCTTGTGATTTATGGTCATGGATATGAAATATGAAATTTTTGTATGTGTTGGTCAGTGCGAGCTTTTGCCGGCCGTACGGTCTTGTCTTTAACGAGGATCGAAGCGAGTGAGAATTCCTTCGATCGCGTCCGCATGGATGCGCCAGGACTCGCTCGAATATCCGCCGGAGAGGACCATGGCGACGGGGATCTGCCGCTCTCGTGCGAGGCTGACGACAAGGAGGTCCCGCTCCGCCAGGTCAGCGGCCCTGAGGCGAAGTCGGGCCAGGGGGTCGTCGACATAGGGGTCGGATCCCGCGTTGTAGATCAAGAGATCGGGACGAAGGCGGTCGAGGAGTTCGGGCAAATAACACTGGACGATCTCGAGGTACTCGGCTCCTGCCGTCCCCGGCGGGATCGGGAAGGGGTAGTCCTCAGGCTCTTTTCGCAGGGGAAAGAGGTCTTCCTCATAGATGTCAGCGATCGAGGCCCACAACCAGTTTTGGAAGACGGCGGCGGTTCCGTTGCCTTGATGTGCATCGAGGTCCACGACCAGGACCTTGGCAACTCGGCCTTCGGCATGAAGGATGGCGGCGGCGATGGGGATGTCGGCGTAGACGCAGAATCCCCCGGCCCAATCGGACGCCGCGTGGTGAAAGCCGCCTCCCAGGTTGATCGCGATCCCCTGCTCGAGAGCCAGACGGCAGGCGAGGATCGTGCCTCCCACGGCGCGACGCTTCGCTCTCAGAATGCGCCAATCAATGACCCAAGCCGGGAGGCGCTCCACGATCGGCACCTCCAAGATCGTGGCCAAGGCCTTACTCTGTTTCAAGGAACGGAGATAGGCAGGCGAGTGCACCGTGAGGAGTTCGGCTCGCGTGACTGCGCGTGGCCTGGTGAAGTCGCCTCGCTTTCTCAGTCCCCGTTGAATCAGAGCATTGTGGATGCGACGATATTTACGACTGTCGAATTGGTGGAGTCGTTCCAATCCGAATACGGTGATGTTGTATTCCGGGTGATAAATGATCGGGATCATGGCGGAGCGACGGTTCCAGCAAGGTTATGGCCCGGATTTCCTGGTTCGTTGGGAATACTGAGCGAACGCAGAACCTTTGGGTTCGTTCGTCGATCCAGGAACCGCACCGACCCGTCCACGAAGAGCATGTTCGCTCCTGACCCCGAAAGATTGCCGAAACCATTGGGAATACGTGGGTCGATCCCTCGGCTAGGATCGCGGAGATTGGTTGGATCGCCCCACGGTTTGAAGTCGCGACCGACTTCACCGGCCAAAATCATGTTGGCCATACCTTGGGTCAAATCTTTCGCTTGAAAGGCTTTGGCTTTTCCCAACAGGTGCTCGTTGCCGGCATAATGGCTCAGTGCATAACCTTCCGCGTTGCGCGTGGCTTGAATCTCGGCGTTCAAGTAGGTCGGGATAATGCCTCGAAAGAGCGCGGAATTGCGAGGAGCGTTCCAAGGTTGGGCGTAGTCGATCATCTCGATGGTTAGAGCTCCCAACGGTTGGAAAGGCAATAACCCCGTCTGCCAACTATGGAGTCTTCGACCCTCAGAATCCACGGACGTTGACGGCAGAGACCCTGTGCCATCGAGTTGCATTTGAGCCGCTAACCCAATGTTCTTGAGGCCCCCGATGGAGTTGGGGACAGGCGAAGAAGACTCCGAAAAGAACAATGAGGCTTCCTCTTGTGACAAGATGGGTTCCCCCGAACGCAATATCCAACCGACTTGATGGACGATCCCTGTCGCAGCAATTCCTGCCATGAACATCACAACGACCACAAGCACGATCGCCCGGGTACGTCGCAATGCCCAAGGTCGGCATTGCGACTCGGGTGTTCCTTTCTGACGCTGCGATTCTCGGTGGAACCAGCCGAGAAATCGATGAAGGCCGAGGGTGAAGAGGATCAAACAGAAGAGAGCCGTCGCGACACCCTCCCAGGCGACGGATATGGCCGGAATGACACGGATGAGGTAACAGTACCAGCCGATCATGACTCTCGCGACGAGCATGAGTACCGCGGGCCCGGAATGCGAAAACGCGACCGTGGCCCCGGCACCAAGGACACCCAGCATGATCAGCAGTCGACGGATCATTGCTTTTCTCGTTTCAGGGCCTTCTCGATCTCACTCACAGGCATCCATATCGCGTTGCCATCGGTCATGAGAACAAGCCGATCGTTTCCAACGGCCTCGTTTTCGTAGAGTAACAGCCGCGCAGGTTCGATCCAGTCGTACTCCGTGTATGTTCCACCAACGTAGATGTAACGTTGACCGGAGGTCAGAGGGATTTGCCAGAGTCGATCTGGGATCATCTGCGTCGAATCCTTGGGTGGATAGGACTTGTTGTGGGCTTCGGCATAATGCTTGAGCGCATTTCCTAAACGAACGATGGCATTAAATCGTGCGGAGATTTGCCTCTCAGCGCCGAGCGAGGGGTCTTCCACCAGGCGATGGGTGATTCCTTTTTTCTCCCAGGCTCCTGGTGTCATCAATTCGCGCTCGCCGGAGATCATTGTCAGAATCAGCGTAAATAAGAGTCCCCAGAGGAAGCAGACTCCTAACGCCTTGCTGTACGAGATCCGGTGGATCTGGGGAAATTCTTTGCGTAAAGAATTCCAGATCTCTTGAATGATCAAGCCCGAAACAAGCAAAATAACCAAGAAGAAGGAGAGTGCTTCGATGCGTCGGGGATTCGAGGTAGGGTCCGTTGCGGCTCGCGAGAGGTCCGCGATTGTGTACGAAGGCATACCCGCGAAACATGGTGAAGCGAATACGAAAAGCCAAAGCCACATGGTGACAAGGCGCATTGCTCGAGCCATGCCGGAACATCCTTAGACCTGAGAATCATGGGAGCTTGATGAATGCTACCACGAATGTCGTAGGATTGTCTCATCATCCGCGCGGCGTGACCACAGAATTCTGACGCGATGCGTGACTATGCCGATCACACCGCATGCCGATGGCTTATGCAGCCTCGTAATCCGGATAGCTGGAGGGATTGCGGGCGAATTTTCGGAGATCGTGGGCGACGAGGATGAAGAGGGCGAGGGCCAGGAACATATGGCAGCCGAAGCCTCGGGCCGTTTGGAAGATGGTTCCGAGGATCGCCAGGACGGTGTAGATCCGGAGGAAACGTCGGCGGTGGCTTAAGAATAAGGTCGCGGGTAAGGTCCAGAGGAAGTAATGGTGCCAGCAGATCGGCGTGGCGGCGAGCATGATGATGGCCGTCAGCGCAAACATGCCCAGCCACCCAGCCCGGGGTGGGAGGGTGCTGGCTGGTCGGATCGAAGCCAACCAACCCATTGCCAAAGCCACGAGCACGATACCCCAGCATGTCCAGATGAGATTCAGAGGCAAGTGTGCCAGCGAGATGCTGGGTGGCTTGGCTTGCGAACCCAGATCGCCAAAGGTTCGTGCCAGGACGATGGGAAAGCTCTCGTTGTTGGGGCGGAGGTCAGACTGACGGGCGACGAGGTGCCAGGGCTTCTCCCGGTCTTGAATCAGAGTCCATTGCAGTTGGAAGCCGGCGATCCCTGGTTTCCATCCGACCGCGGCCGTGACCAGACCGAGGCCGAAGAGGATCGAGAGCCCGATGCCGGCCAGAACTCGCCAGGAGGGGCGACGGGCGATGATCGTGGTCCAGAAGATGATCGGGAGAAACTTGATCATCGCCGCCAGGCCGACGAGGCCCGTTCCGGCGATCTCCCATCCCGTCGACACGCCCAGCAATCCGAGCGACACGAAGAGCATATTGATCGGGTCGCTCTGGCCGAGCACCACGGCGTCGATGAAGCAGGGGATGACGGGTAGCCAGGCGAGAACCTGTCGACGTCTGGGGATCCCGGTCAGGCTCGCCATGACCCGCGGCAACGCAATAATGGCCGCCACGGAAAGGACCGCCCAGACGGCCGCAGCGATTCCGATGGAACGGCTCGCCAGGGGAGACAGCAGAACGTGAAAGGTCACTGGATAGCGAGGCTGAGCAGCAACGGCGAGCTCGCCGGTCTTCCAAACGTGCCGGGCCACATTGTAGGGATACTTGAAGTCGTTCGCGCGGTGGGCGCCGCGATGAACCACGTAGGCGAGAAAGGCCGGCAGGGTTACCCAGAAGAGACGTCTCGCGGTTATGGCCGCCATGCCACCATCACATTCAGATCCGTAAGAAAGTGTGATCCCCGGCGATCGTTGTGCAAATCGTAAGTGTCTATCTCAATGCATGTTAAGTGGAATTCGCCGCCTGGTTCTCATCTCCTTGAACCTAGGAGGGGGCACCCTTACAATACGAACCCGATGCGTCGATTTCAACCCACGTCGGCGGAAGAATCGGCCCTATCAAATGTGGCGCTCCCCCCTCTGGTTACGAGGTTCCAATTCTTAGGGAGCGCACTTCCCTATCATTAGAACTTCGGACTGCTTGCCTCACGGCTGTCTCCCCACGGATCTGCCTTGCGCGGCACCTTAAATGCGTAGGGTGTAAGCAATCGGCTGGGCCTGCAGCCGGTGTGCCATGTACGAGGTCGGGATCGCTTGATCGTTTGCGAAGGCCCTGGATCGGTCTCTCGAAAATAGGAGCAAACATCCATGAGAATCGTTCTCACCGTCTTTGGACTGTTCCTGATCGGTTCGGCTTCGCCTTGGTGCGCCGGCGACGAGCCTAAGGGGACCCCGGCGATTCAGCCGAGTGGGTCTTCGGACCACAGGGAGGATGAGAAGGCGATCCGAGCCGCCGATGAGAAGTTTGTGAAGGCGTACGACGCGGGGGACGCCAAGGCGATCGCCAACCTCTTCACCGAGGATGCCGAGGCCGTTGATGAAGAAGGGGACATCGTTCAAGGCCGGGAAGCCCTGGGACTCGTCTTCGCCGAACTCTTTGAAGAGAACCCGGACAGCAAGATCGAGCTCACCGTCGATTCGCTTCGGTTTCTCAACGAGACCTCGGCCCTTGAAAGAGGTCATTCCAAGGTTACTCCCAAGGATGGCGGAAGCCCGGAGTATGGTCGCTACATCGTTCTTTACGTCAAACGAGACGGTACTTGGCTCCAGGCACACGTTCGCGAACAAGCTGAGAAGCACGTGAGTCCTCATGAGCGACTCAAGGAACTCGAGTGGCTGGTGGGAGACTGGGTTGAGGAAGACAGCCACGCGGTCGTGACCAATTCGTGCCGCTGGTCCGAAGATAAGAACTTTCTGCTCCGCCAATTCACGATCCGGATCGGTGGAAAAACAGCGCTTTCCGGCACTCAACGTATTGGCTGGGATCCCTCGTCGCGGCAGATCCGATCGTGGGTCTTCGATAACGATGGCGGCTTCGGCGAAGGGTTCTGGACCCGAAGAGACAACGAATGGGTCATCCGTTCGCATCTGGTTCGACCGGATGGGCACCAAGAAACCTCAACGCAAGTGCTCATGTTCGTGAACCCTCACCAGGCGCGCTGGAGGTCGGTGGATCGTTCGGCCGGTGGGAAGGCTCTTCCGGACATCGATGAGATGGTCATGGTCAAGACTCCTCCCAAGCCCGAATAAGAGTCAACGTTGTTAGGAAACCTGCAACTTTGAACATGTCGATGAGGGTTTTATGACGCGCATCATCGGTAGGATCGCCCTTGCCACGGCGCTGGTCTTGCAGTCGGGTGGCTTTGCGTATGCCCGAGGCTTTGGTGGCGGTGGTTTCCGGGGCGGCGGCTTCCGTGCCGGCGGTTTCAGCGGCGGCGGTTTCAGCGGCGGCGGTTTTCGAGGCGGCAGTTTCGGCGGTTACCGAGGTGGCGGTTTCGGTGGCTACCATGCGGGAGGATTCAACGCCGGCGGTTACCGAGGCGGCGGTTTCCAAGGCTATCGCGCGGGTGGCTATGGTGGTTACCGAGTCGGCGGCTACCGGGCTGGCGGTGTAGGAGGCTTCGGCGCAGGCGGAGTCGGCGGTTACCGTGCCGGTGGCTTTCGCGCGGGAGGGGTTAATGGTGCTCGGTTCGGCAATACGGCCGTCGGAATCCGCAACACAAACGTCGGGATCCGCAACACGAACATCAACGTCAACCGGGTAAACAACTTCGGGAATGCGAATTTCGGGAATCGTGGATTCGGATGGCATTCGCCCTATTACGGATACCACTCGGGGTGGGTCAATGGCTATTGGGGTGGCCATTATCCCGGTTGGGGGCGCGGTTGGGGGTATGGCGGCTTCGGCTATGGTGGCTGGGGTTGGGGGCTTGGAAACGGCCTGGCCTGGGGCTTGGGCTTAGGGCTGGGGGCGGGGATCTCGAGCTGGGCTCTTGGCTCCTCGCTTTATAACTGGGGATATTCCAACTACTACAACCCGTATTACGCTGCGCCGGCGGTTGTGGCAGCGCAACCGATCGACGGGGGAAGTGTGCTCCCTTACGATTACGGGGTTCCGATCGACACGTCGGCTCCAGCACCCGATCAGTCGGTCGCCGATGCGGCGGTCGGCACGTTCGACTCGGCGCGAGCGGCCTTCAAAGCAGGAGATTACCAGAACGCATTGCAACTGACTGACCAAGCAATCTCCAAGCTCCCCAACGACCCCGTCTTGCACGAGTTCCGCGCTCAAACGCTTTTGGCGCTCGGCCAATACGACGCGGCTGCCGCCTCGCTCTATGCGGTTCTCACGATGGGGCCGGGTTGGGATTGGACGACCTTGGTCGGACTCTATCCCAATGTCGACGTGTACACGACCCAGTTGCGTGCCCTGGAGGCGTTTGCCAAGGATCACCCCGACTCGGCCTCGGCCCACTTCGTCCTGGCATCCCAGTACATGACCGAAGGCTACAGCGATGCGGCCGTTGCACAACTCAAGCGGGTGGTGGCTCTCCAGCCCAACGACAAGCTTTCTCCCAAGCTGATGCGTCAATTCGCGAAGACCGACGAATCCGCCCCCGCTCAGTCCAATCCGGCGACCGCGCCGGCCATCGACCCCAAGCCGCTCACGGGGACCTGGACCGCGAAGCCTGCTCCCGACACGACGATTACGTTGAGTATGAAAGATGACCACAAGTTCATATGGAAAGTGAGCGATAAAGGGAAGCCCCGCCAGTTCGAAGGAGAATCGTCACTCGCAGACGATGTTCTCACGCTAACTCAAACCGGAGGAGCCACCTTGGTCGGCCGCGTGGCTCTCGAAGGGAACAACCGCCTTAACTTCAAGGCCATCGGCGATGGTTCCGACGATCCCGGTCTGACCTTCCAACGCTAAAGTCACTCGACTCGAATCGCCTGGGTCTCGGCCGCACGGGACCCAGGCCGTCTGACCGCAGATGCGCGCGGAGTTGAAAGAATCAGGATTCATCCGTCCTGGAAATTATTGCCTCTTTTGGTCTTTTCTTGTCCGTTGACGGTAGGCCAGGGATCTGAACCGAACCCTCTACCGAGACTCTTGCCGAAACTCGAGCGGTTATCGCTTGGATAGCCTACACTCAGGCCAGCGAGTGCCCCTGGGGCTCGAAGGAAGTCAAGAGGCCGGTGGGGTGGCACACCAGCGGCGTCAGCCTGGGCCCACTTGTGGACAAGCCACCAGTACCACCCGCAGAGCCTACTTACTGCCCTCGAGCCATGTGGTCACTTTCCAACTTTCGTGTGTGCTATCCAAGCGATAACCGTTCTAAGCTGGATAAACTCTCCGATGACGGCAACCGATTGGCCATGATCGCTCGCCGCTGACCGAACCGTCGATTTTAGAGATCAAGGCTCATTCTCGCTGCAAGTCGCCGCAGTTGGCAGTTGAAGGAAAGTTGAGATTGGTTGGAGTTTCGAGCTGGGGCAAAGTCTACGTGCTAATACCGTAGGGCCACAACGTTCAATACTCGGCCCCGACCGAGGAGGGGGAGTGGACGGCCGTTTTTCGGCCATGAACTCAATCGAACCGGCGCTCATCGCCCCCTTCCTTCGGCCAATTTCGGCTTTCAAACGCTCGAGCCACCGGATTGAAATCCATTTCCGCCTTCCTCAACTCGCCTACCGAGCCTTTCTTCTCCCTCCCCTCGTCAATGACCGGCGTGAAGTTCGAGGTCGCTCGCTTGTCCTGCCCGTTGTCGGTCAACTCCCGACCGCGCTGATGCTGCCACGATTCGCCGGATTTGACAATTCTCAAATCGTCGCGAGCGAACGCTCGTTGTTCGGGGCAAGACCGTAGCAACGGCACTCGGTCGGCTTACGAGGGATCGAGGCAGGACGGTTCATGTCACCAATACAATCAGGCGGCTTTGAGCAAGTAATCCAGGCCGTTAGCGGCTATCATTTCCGTTTTGCGATGATGCTTCGGTGATGAGGAGGGACGAGATGTCAACGCGGCCAAGATGTCATGCGGTGACAATTATTAAATCTTTTGTATGAGGGTGTAATAATTAGATCGGTGGTCATGGCGGATATCGCGATTGCCGACTTTGGGGGCATAGGACGATCATGAGCGACTGGAGGCACCGCATGCGGAAAAGCGTTCAGCACCTGGCGGAGCAACTTCGGGGAATTCGGCCGGGGAGCCTGAGCGTTGGTTTCGTCGAGACCTTTCGAGTGCCGGTGCACGGGAATTCGGTACCGATTGGCCACGTGGCGGCCGTGGCGAGCCAAGGTGATCGAATCCTTGTCAATCTGTTTGACAAGGCGAATCTCGCCGCCGTCGTCAACGCGCTCTCGGCCGCCAAACTTAATGCCTTCGCACTCAATCCCTCGACCGCGTGCGTGGCGGTCCCACCGGTCAGCATTGAGCAACGGCAGGAAATCGTCCGCCATGTCAAGAAGCTCGGCGAAGAGGCGAAGGTCGCGATTCGTGCGATCCGACAAGAGGCTCGAAAGCAGATCGCATCCCAGGGCCGGGGCTCCGAGCGCGCGGTTCAAGAGAGCACAGACGCCGCAGTCGACGAGGTCGAGCGCTTGGTCAAAGCCAAGATCGCCGAGGTCGAGAACTGAGATCCTGCACGTAACCTGGAACGGACCGGGGAGGTGAGTGATAGAAACGCTGCGAGCTCGGCGAAATCGGTAAGATTCACGAAGTGAACCTTCACGCTTATCCGCCTATCTGTGGTGACGTATTCGGTCGTCTGTGGTGCGGGGAGGTTACGATCACGACGAATGAGCCGCGAATCGTTTGCCTGGATGTCGATTATCGTCGGACGGCCGCCGTTGCGGCGGGGATCTGGTTTCGCGGTTGGTCGGCGAGGGAGCCCGAAGTCGAAGTCACGGCTGCATTTGACAACGTCGCCCCCTATCAACCAGGGGAGTTCTACCGTCGAGAGTTGCCCTGCCTGCTCAGGGTTTTGTCCCGCGGCCCCGCAGCCGAGGTGATTGTCATCGACGGCTACGTATGGCTCGGTCCCGATCGCCCGGGGCTGGGGGCTCATCTCTACGAAGCTTTGGATCGCCGAGCGAACGTTGTTGGAGTCGCCAAAACTCGCTACATGGGCGCCTTGGACGCGGTCCCGGTCTACCGAGGCGGTAGTCGGTCCCCTCTGTACGTCACAGCGGCCGGTGTTGATGCGACCGAAGCGGCTGCTGCGGTTGCGGCGATGCATGGTCCTTACCGTATTCCGTTGCTGCTCAGACGGGTCGATCAACTCGCACGCACCTCGGCATCAAATCCCTGACCCCCCCACACGGTAGGGAGGCCTCATATTACCTTCGGACCGCGGACGACGATCTTTGCCGGACGGAAATCTTTGCGGGCTGATTGCTGGTCTAATGTTGAACGAATTGCTATATAATGAGATCCGATAAAATAGAAAATTGTTCTGATAATGAGATAAAAGCGTTGAGTGCGGCGTAAGGGGATGCAGTTCTTGAGCCTTGAATCCGAAGTCCCCAGTTCGTTCTGGCTGGGGCGCAGAGTCGAGCAAAGGATTCCGTTGGTCGGCCCACGCGGGTGGCGGGAAGGATCTTCACGGAGCGTCGGCTTGTTGAGTATGATCGATTCGATCATTCTCAAGAAATTGGGGTCGTGAAATGAGGGGTGGGGCATAAGCCGAAGAGGTTGCGTTCTTCCATCTTTTGTATCCCGATGGAGTTGGAGGATGCTCCAACCTTACCAGCAATCTCGGCCTCGTTCGAGAGCCATGGATCCGATCAAGATAAGCGATAGCGAACGAGACTGCCCTGCGCTGGTGCGGGACCCCCGTTACCGGCTTCTCGACCATTGGCGAGGGGTCGCTTGCTTGATGGTGGTGTTGCACCACGCGGGGCTCAGCCTGGTCGCCGAGGCGGCAGCCGCTTCAGGGAGCGATGCCTGGTTGCGAAAAGGAGTCGGCGAGTTCCTGGCTCGCATGAACTTAGGCGTACCGCTCTTCTTCGTAATCAGTGGTTATTGCATCGCGGCCAGTAGTGACTCCGTGCGCCGGCGAGGGGGCGGAGCTGCGAACTTCTTGGGGCGTCGGGTCTGGCGGATTTATCCTCCCTACTGGGCGACCATTACCCTCCTGGCTGTGATGACTGCGAGTCTCGATCTCACGGGGCTCGCGTGGATGCACGCTGGCGATCATGCCCCGCACTTTGCCTCACCCGGGGAACTCGATGGGGTGCAATGGCTCGGCAACCTCACCCTGACTGAGGAGTGGCGGCCCCGGTTCTGGTCTCCGCCGTCGAGCCTGATTTACACGCGAGTTGCCTGGTCGCTCTGCTATGAGGAGCAATTCTACTTCGTCTGTTTCCTCACACTCTTGATCGCGCCGAGACGGCTCTATGGAATCCTCTTGGGGGTGACAGTCGGTGTGTTCATTCTTCGGTTCCTGGCCGTTGACGTGGGGGCGCTTCACCGACTCGACGGATTATTTCCCACGCTTTGGCATGAATTTGCCGTGGGGATGGCGGTCTACTGGCGACTGACCGTCGCGAAAACCCTCGTGGCGAAACGATCTGTGGAACTATGTCTCTTTGTTCTCGCGATCCTGGGCTGGCTCGGGTACTTCCCTTCGAGGACCCCGTATTCAACGGCCGTGGCCGCCATGTTTGGTCTGACCTTGATCGCACTGAGAGGATGGGACGAACGTGGCGACGCTTGCGCTTGGCTCCGGCCGATTCGTGCGTGCGGGCGTCGCTGCTATAGCATCTACCTCATTCATTTCCCCGTGGTCGCCTTCGCAACCCAATGGTTTTATGAACGAGGGCCGACCGGTTTCTGGCTGAAATTCTTCGTGATGGTTCCCATACTTGCAGGCGCCGGAGTCGCCGTGAGCTGGCTCTTTTTCGCGATCGTCGAACGCCACTTCCTGAACGCCCCGCTACGGACTCGACCGAAGTCGCCATGATTGGAGAGATCATCGGCGGATCGATTCTCAGTCCCGACGACCCTCCACGGCCTTGTCGTCGCGACTCGGAGAGCCGGGAGCCGGGAGGAGAGGGACGGCCTCGGGGGTTCCGATATTCGCCAGCCCCAGCGACTTGGGGGATCGCCCCTGCGTGAGCAGATCCGCAGCCTTGCCGAAGGCCTGCTCTTTGGCGCGACGGTAGGTTGGATCGTAGCGAACCGATCCCATCATGTCGTAAAACATGATTCCCCAGTAGCAGAGCTTGGTCCACTCATACTGCCCGAGTCCGAAGTGCTCTGCGCAGAGAGTCGGATCGATGGCTGGCACTGGAGAGGGCTGCGGCCAGCCGAAAGCTCGGCGTGCGTGGAGTGCGCCAAGGACGGCCTGTGACAAGGCGATGATGCCTCGGAGTGAGGGGTGCATCCCGTCGTGGAAGAGATCGTCGTTCAGGAGTCCCCGATGGGCAAGTTTGTGAAAAAGTGCTTGTGCGTCGATAAGAATGCATGAAGCGTGTCGCCGAGCCAGAGCACGGTAGACATCCTGGAACGCGGTCGGGCAGCGCATGGGAAGGCCGTCGCAGTCTCGTGCGGCGACGTCGTGTTGATAGGCCTCGTCATACGAGCCGGCTCTTTCCAAGAGGCGGGCGAGGCGGTAGTGCGCCTCGGCGAACCCAGGCTGTTGGCTCAGGAGGGCCCGGTACTGCCGCTCGCTTTCGGCAGGATCGCTCGATTCCCTCGCGCGAGCCGCAGCGAATTTGCGGGCGAAGGCTGCTCGTTCGGCACGAGTCGTCTGGGGCGGCAGAAACGAGCGGTTCGGTTCGAAGCCGGAGTCGTTGCCTGGCGGGACGATCAAGATCGGCAGCGCTCCGATGCGCTCGGCATACGAGACCATCGCTTCAAGGCGATGCTCGAAGTCGGCCAAGAGCGCCTTGTACTCTGCGGGGGTGTATGCGGGGACGTCGACCAGGTTTCGGTAGCCGTGGCGGGGAGGGGGGATCGCGATGCGGCATTTGTCGGCCGCCACACGCATGAGAGAACAGAGGGGGGACGTCCGCTCCAGTCGATCGACGAACTGTTCCCAAGGGGTGGGAATCTTGCCGTCGAGATAATGGTCCGGCTCTCGCCCCCAGGAAAAGCGCGATGAGAATTCATTGTGGCCACAGTAAATGATCAAGACATCGGGGCGCTGTTTGAGGTTGGCCAGCTTCCGATGCTGGCCCTCCAGGGTATCGCCTGAGACTGCCAGAAGATCGAGCCGGAACTTTTTCTTGGGGATCGCCTCCCCAAGCTTCCAGGTGAGCACATCCCCTATCGAGAACCAAAAGTTGTAGGGGACACCCGCTGCGCTCGACTCTCCGAGGACGGCCAGGCTCACTTCATCGTCCCCAGGGGCGTTTCGGAATTTTTCGGGGAGGGCGATGACCTCCGCGCGATTGGGAAGCTCGCCGGTGTGGTCATTGCGTGGGGACTCCTTGAGTCCTCCCACCGGCACCGCCGTCGATCGCTCGTACCGGGCGCGGACCGTCGCGGCGACGACTTCGGAGATCGCCAGGACGAAGAGCGTCGAGAGACAGAGCAGGAGCCCTCGAGCGGCCCAGGGGCGGCGCATCCCCTGTTTCCGGGCCTTGAGTAGGAGAGCCACCAATGTCGGGGTCTCCAGGAGACAAACGACCAACGTGATGACATAGGAGATCTCGAAACCGATCACGAACGCAAGCGCCATGCGCCAGCGGGTGGCTTTCGTAATCAGTCGAGGGACCTGCTCGAGGCCGAGTCCCGCGAGAAGGATGCAGACGGCAAGCACGGCGGCCAGAGCCGTGAGCCTGCCAATTTTCTTGAGATTCCAGGAGTCGGTCGTTTCGGCCATCGTCGCCCTCCCGACGGTCGAGCCTTTCGATCAGGTCACCTCGCGGTAGCGAGGATGCGCGTCAGAATAAGGTGTAGATGAAGGGAGCCGCGGCGGTGCCGGCGAGCATGATCAGTACCCCGAGCAAAAGCAGGACGACGACGATCGGCAGCAGCCACCACTTCTTGTTCTGCTTGAGAAAATCCCAGAGCTCGGCGAGCAGCGATCCGCTGGGCTGGTTGGTGGCAATCTTCTCGAATTCGTCGGCCTGCGGCTGATCCATGACTCTCTCGCTTCCACCGGGTTAGAACTGTCGGAAATATTGGCGCAAGTCGGTCGGTGCGCTTCTCGGAGTCCAGTAAGTTGTGCGCTCGGGCTGAGGCCTACGACCCATGGCGTCGCGCCCTGTGAGCCGGAGTGCCAGGCCGGTAGGGACGAAGAGTCCGAAATAAACGAGCCCAAGTAGGAGTAAGGAAACGGTCCAGCCGATCGGGAAAGCCAAGACCATCCAGCCCACGAAGATCGGCCGAACGGCGCGAGGCCAGGCCAAGCCCAGCCCTCCGACCGAGCCGGCCAGGACCGCAAGCAGGAGAGCCACCATCGGCCGGTCCTTCCCCAACCCTTGCCAGGCAGAGATCCCGCCGAAAAAGGCCAGCCACAACGCGGAGAACTGGCGCAGCATTCGACGCGAAGGGGAGAACGGGATGTCAGACCATTGCATGAAAGCCTCGCACGGACTCAATCGAGCGGAAACTGAGCCAGATAGTCTTCCAGGACGTCCCCATCGACGTCTTGGGGCCGATCGTCTTTGACTTTGGTCAACACCGTGTCTTCCAGTACGAGCACGTCCATCGCGGTGGCCTGGAAGCAGCGATAAGCATCCTCCGGGGTGCAGACGATCGGCTCGCCTCTCACGTTGAAGCTCGTGTTGATCAGGACCGGACAGCCCGTCCGGTGATGGAAGGCCCTGAGGAGACTGTGGAGTCGAGGGTTGCGTTGCTCATCGATCGTCTGGATCCGGGCGCTGAAGTCGACGTGGGTGACGGCCGGGATCTCTGACCGCATGACGTTCACCCGGTGTCGCAGGTCAGGATCCTGTTCCATCGTCTCCAGGTCGGCGGGGGCCAAGGGGACTCGCTTCTCCTCGAGCACCGGCGCCACGAGGAGCATATATGGACTCTCCTGATCGGCCTCCAGCCCAAACCACTCATGAGCATGTTCTGCAAGGACGCATGGGGCGAACGGACGGAAACTTTCGCGAAACTTGATCTTCAGATTCATCGTGGCTTGCATCTGGGGCGAGCGGGGGTCTCCGAGGATGCTCCGCGCTCCCAGCGCGCGGGGTCCAAACTCCATCCGGCCCTGAAACCAACCGACGACCTTCCCTTCGGCCAAGAGCTCGGCGACGTGCTCGTCCAATTCGGCGGGATCTTCAAACCGTTGCCCTGTCGCTCCAACTTCGTCGAGAAAGTGCCCGATCTCCTCCGAGCCAAATCGAGGCCCGAGAAAGCTCCCCTCCTGCGCATCGTGAGTGACGGCCACGCGAGGCCGGTCCATGAGCTGATGCCAGACGAACAGGGCGGCCCCCAGCGCACCCCCCGCGTCGCCTGCGGCAGGCTGGATCCAGAGCGACTCGAACGGTCCCTCACGCAACAGGCGGCCGTTGGCCACGCAGTTGAGAGCCACGCCACCCGCCAACACAAGATTCTTCATACCCGTCTTGTGATGGAGATCGCGGGCGAGCCGGAGAACGACATCCTCGGTCACCGCCTGGATGCTCGCCGCCAGGTCCATGTGCCGCTGCTCAAGGTCCGACTCCGGCTTTCGGGGCGGGCCGCCGAACAGCGTGTCGAACTTGCGGCCCGTCATCGTCAGACCCTGGCAATACTCGAAATAACGGAGATCGAGCCGGAAACTGCCATCGGGCTTGAGGTCGATGAGGCGTTCCCTGATCACGTCCGCATAGACGGGCCGGCCGTAGGGGGCCAATCCCATCAGCTTATACTCGCCGCTGTTGACCTTGAAGCCGCAATAATAAGTGAAGGCCGAATAGAGGAGGCCCAGGGAATGAGGAAACCGGATTTCCTCGGTCAGGTCGATTTTATTGCCCGAACCGGTTCCTCGAATGGCCGTGCTCCACTCACCTACGCCATCGAGAGTAAGGATGGCGGCTTGGTCGAACGGGCTCGGGAAGAAGGCGCTGGCGGCGTGGCTCTCGTGATGTTCCGTAAAAACGAGGCGGGCCCGGAGGCGATTCCCAAGCGAACTACGGATCATGGATCGCGTATGCAGCTTATCCTTGAGCCAGACCGGCATGGCCCTTCGAAAGCTGCGGAAGCCTTGGGGTGCAAACGCCAGGTACGTTTCCAGCAATCGCTCGAACTTGATCAGCGGTTTATCATAAAAAGCGACATAGTCGAGGTCCTCGGTGCGCAGTCCGGCTTGTTCGAGACAATAGGCAATCGCGCACGCCGGAAAACTCGGATCGTGCTTCTTTCGCGTGAACCGCTCCTCTTGAGCGGCAGCGACGATCCGCCCATCGATCACGAGGGCCGCTGCACTGTCGTGATAAAACGCCGAGATCCCGAGTATTGCTGTCACTCGCGACTTTCCACTGAGGTTAAAATTTAAGCGGCCATCCAATCATGCTGCTACTATTTGACGATGACATTAAGACATCGTTTTTGGTAGAAAGTGTACTGTGTAGTGTGCCTTAGTGGGAGCGTTCTCGCAATATCGGGAACACATTTCGAAACACAACGCATTGATGCCTCTCTAAAGTCTTGATGGATTCCGGTGTTACAGGGAGGAACCGACCTGCGGATTCGCTCGAAGGCACGGAGTATTGAAGGCGGGTAATCGATTGGCATGACAAGGCCTGAGCCCTGACCGGGAGTCGTGGTCGTTGTCTCCTGGGTGCTCGCAGCGAGTGTGGGGCCACCGTGAGGATTCGGCCCGACATTCCCACTGCGCTTGCTGGACAGTTCCCTATGCCGATGATCGTTCTCGTGAGTTCGTTCGCTCGTGTATGGCCATGGCGATCTTCGGTCATGGCATAGGGGAGTCTTCGCGATTTTAGAGCCCGACGAGACAAACTCGCAAGATCGGGTACCGTCTCGGCCGCCTTGCGGATCATCGGTTCGTTCGTGATGCTTCTCATCGTCTTCTTGGAACTCTCATCTCAACTTGCGAATCATCACCTCCTCTCAGCACCGAGGTCCCCGACTGTAGCGTCATTCGGTCCAGCGCCGGGAGTCTTAATGAATAGGGAGATATAGGGTTACGGCGTGGCATCGGTTTTCAACCGGCACGTTGCACTTGACGCCATCGCTCTGGCTACGTGGACCGCTTGACGTCAGCGAGAGCGGATCCCGAATGCATTTTTTTCTCTCCCGACGATTTCGATACTCTATGCTTAGTTGTCGAATTCTTTCGTTGATAGGCTCCCAAGGGGGGCACGGATGGGGTTCGGCCTGGAGCGTGTCGTTGACACCCGAGGGATCGGTTGTCCGACCGAATCCCTAGGACGGCGATGGTTCTCCGAACAGGGCCATGGATCTTTTTGACTAGGGATAAGCAATCCCTAGTGCCTCGATCATCGGAACCGAGCGAATGCGATTCATCGATCTGACAGCCACGATTTCCCCCAGTCGACCCGATGCACTGTCCTTCGAGCGGGTCGAGATCGAATACACGTCCCACGCTCAGGGAGCCGCTCAGGTGGAAGCGCTGTTGCACGTTCCCTCGACCCTGCTTCGTGACGGCGAGGGCTGGGCGGTGGAAGAGTTCGGGAAGTTGGCCACCCACAGCGTTACGCACGTCGATGCTCCCTGGCACTACAACAGCAAGATTCAAGGCCGGAAGGCGGAAACGATCGACGAACTGCCGCTGGACTGGTTCTTCTCGGACGGAGTGGTCCTCGACATGACCGCCAAGGAAGACGGCGAAAAGGTCGAGGTGACTGATCTGCAGGAAGCCCTTGCCAAAATCGGCTATCAACTCAAGCCCTTGGACATCGTGCTGATCCGGACGGGTCGCGACGCGTTTTACGGTCGGTCGGATTACGTTTGGAAGGGCTGCGCGGTCACCCCAGCAGCGACCCGATGGCTCTACGACCAAGGGATCCGCGTCATGGGCATCGACGCCTGGGGCTGGGATGGACCATTGGACCGACAAGCTCGGGAAGCCCTGACTCGTAAGGAAGCGGGCATCTTTTGGGCCGCTCACCAGGCCGACCTCGCTTATTCGCAGATCGAGCGGCTCGTCAACCTGGGATCCTTGCCCTCCTTCGGGTTCAAAGTGGCCTGTTTCCCCCTCAAGATTCAAGGCGGCAGCGCTGGGCCGACCCGCGCCGTGGCCATCTTGCCGGACTAATCGCGGATCGGGACCTGGCTCAGCCGTCCGATTGAAAAAGCGTTGATGCGGTTGAATGAATGAAACATGCGATTGTTGTGATTAATCGTAAGTATTAAGAGGGTGGTCGTTCAAGTCTTGTTTGAGGAACCACCAACCTCGGCACTGACGTTTTCATCGGCAAGATGGCCTTGGTCGAAGGGGAGCCGCATGGATAAACTGTCCTTGCAATTGCGTTGGTTAAAGACGTAGGCATTGCAAATAGAAAACACCACAGGGCAGGCACCTCAATGGACGCCAAGGAAGCCTATCGCGAACCGACTCCGATGGCGCGGAGCGAGAATACGGCGGACTCTGAGGCACAGCCTCCCGAGAATCCGCAGCTTCACTTGTGGCAATCCACTGGGCACGGTGCCAAGGTGGGGTTCAAAACCGCGTCCTACGTCGCGGGGCCGATTTCCATAGTTTTGATCGTCGTCTCGCTCGTTCCAACCCTGTTTGCCCTGGGGGCAGGGTGCGGCCTCGCCATGCACTCCAACCTGCCCGCGGGGTTTGGATTTTATCTTTTCTTCGCTGCATTAGGTGCGGTCCTTGGTGGGGGGATCGGATTCCTCGCATTCTTGGTCCAACGAGTTACGCCAAGCTCTCGTCGCGTGAGCATGACGGATAGGGCCAGGAGGCCGATTCGTCTGTTTCGAAGAAAGGAGGCGGCCAAGAGCATCGCTTCGATCCCAGGTCGCTCGCGTCTTTGGTTTTGGCTTTGCTTGACGGCCATCCCTGCGCATCTGGTGCTTCTGGCTGCATTCGGCACGGAGGTCTACGTGAGGCGAGACGTGGATCGTCGGCTGGCCGCCGCGATTTCGGAAGCCGATCGTGACGATCCCCACTGGCGACTCGACGACCTTCTGGCGAACCGCGAGCCGGTTCCCGTTGACGAGAATGCCGCGCTCGTTGTGAACGAGGTGGTGTCACTGATGCCTGAAAACTGGAGCGCACCGCCTGCTTCTGCTTCGGGAGCCGCATCGCGAGCACTCGCGGATCTGGCCGAGGCCTACCAGCGGTTGGATACGGCACCAGCCAACGTACGCCTCGACGACAAAACCGTCAGCGTCCTCCGAACGGAGCTGGAGAATCGCGAAGACGCCGTGATTCTTGCCCGGACCGTTGCTGATTTCAAACGCGGCTGGCACGAGCTCAAGCCGGCGCTTAACCCCTTGGACATTGGCCTGCCAGAGACGCAGGCAGCGCGCACGGTGGCGAGGCTGCTCATATGCGATGCCGCAATTCGTGGCGAAGCAGGTGATGCTGACGGCTCGCTCGATACCTGTTGTGCGATCCTGGGCGTATGCCGGTCGATCGGAGATGAGCCGATGGTGGCCTCCAAACTGGTTAGGTCGGCCATCGGCAACGTTGCGATGAGGCCCACGCGTCGGGCGCTGGGGGAGGGCGAGCCGACCGAGGAAGCTCTGGCTCGACTTCAAGACGCGGTTCTCGAGGAGTTGGCTCAGCCCTTCTGGCTTCAAGCCCTAAAGGGGGAAAGGGCCATGCTGACCGCATTGATTTACGGAGTGAGGACGGGTGAGCTTCCGATCGATGCCCTGAGTTCCGATAGTCCTTCCATCAAATCTTACGCGCGGTCGAAAATCGCCCCTTGGGGCCGGTTGCTTTTTGACAACCAGTTGGCATTAGGACTCGAATGGACCAACGAACTCGTCGCGATTGCCCGAGGGCCTGTTGCCGAGCAGAACTCCCGCCTGAAGTTATGGGAGCCTAAGGTTCTTCAGGTTAGGGAGAGTTGGCATGGTTCCTGGTCGTCGACTCTGCCTTTACTCATGTTGCCCGGCATTACGGTTGCGTACGAGGCTCTCACCCGTTATCAGTGCGACCTGGGGGCAACCGCGATTCTGCTGGCCGCAGAGCGGCACCGCCGCAAAACAGGTGACTGGCCAAAGTCCATCGCCGCGATTGATCCCGACATCCTGCCAACGGCGCCGATCGATCGCTTCTCAAATCAGCCGTTCCGGCTCGAGCGTCGCGATGGACAGTTCCTCGTCTATTCGATTGGCCCCAACCTCAAGGACGAACACGGCACCTACGAGCCGAAGCGATGGCAGCAACACATAAACGATGACACCGGCACCGGCGCATGGGATGTAGCCCTGCGGCGACAACCGGCTTCCAGGGCCAGCGCACGTTAACATACTATCATCCCAAAGACTTCCATCAGGAGCGTATCGCTCCAGCCACGCGCGAAGTGACCTGCCCCGCGTCCTGATGACGCGGGGCGGCGGGCTTTAGAGTTTGGGCGTGGGCGGCAGGTCAAAATCGATCTTGGCCCCATCGGTGGTGACTTTCGTCGGGATTCGCAAGTAGCCCAAGGGGCGATCCGCTGCTTTTTTGGAGTACTCCGGGAGCGAGAAAGAGACCTGGTTCTCGCCCACCATCGTCTTGATCGCGTAGTTACCGTCCGCGTCGATCGGGGAGGAGACCGCCGACGCCATCTTGCGCTGGACGTTCGAAGGATCGAATGTGATCGTCCCCTTGGTGATCTTTTTGCCCTTGTAGGTCACGGTCCCCTTCACGGTCACCTCTTCGGTCGAGGAGCTGACGCTCGGGGTACCGTCGCCGCACCCGATCACCGCCAGAGGGATCGCCAGGGATGTCAACGGGATGACAAACAGACGCGAGAGAGCGGCTCGGATCATGTTCAAGGCTCGTGGAGGAGTAAGAGGATCGAGAATCGCACGAACAAACACGGCCGGGCCCTCTGGGGACTTCAGCCGTGCCGGATGAAGGGATAAGTCGATCACCCGTGGGTCAGAGCGAGTCGGAGGAGACGACTTCGGCCCCCGACATGGTGCCCACGGCCCACCAGGTTTGCCTGGCCACGCTGCTCTTGACCGCCCTGACACCGCCGTCGCACATGAGCACATTCACGACGCCCGGATGTCGGCTGCTCGCGGTGACCATGGCGTCGTAGTCGCGCATGGCGGTATAGGCACAGCTCCACATGTTCGGTGGCATGGCATGACAGTAGAGCGACATGCTTGGCTGGGCGACGAAATACCACGACCCTTGTGGCGTCCCCGTTGCCGCATTAGTGAGCGTCGTCGGCGGCGAGGCCAAGCAAAGGTTGTAGTCGTTCAACGAACCCCCGGCGTCGCCGCCGCCCGTGAGCAGCGAGGTTGTACCCGAAGGCTTCAGAGGGTCGAGCTGCGCACTGTTTTCCGTCCCGATCCCTTTGACGACCTCGCTGAACATGGCCGTGTTGCTCAGCCCGTCGACGATTGACGCGAACGACGCCGGCTTGTTGAACACGCCGTTGCCCCGGTTGAACTGAGGCACGAACGGCCCGCTAAGGACGTCGAAGTTGTTGATCGCCGACGCGTCCGAGCCGCAGTTCGCCATGTAATTGGTGTGGCACTCGGCATTGGTCAGGCGGTCCGTGTCAGACGGGCATTGGAATGTCGCGATCGTGGCACGCCAGGCCGTCGTCTGCATCGGGCCGCTCGGGTTAGCCATGCCGACGCTGGTATTGCCGTAGAGGTTAAAATTAATCGCGTTGTAAATCTGCGTCTGCTCCATGTAGGGCAGGATCATGACGTGCGGGGCGACGTCAGACCAGTTGCCGATATAGAAGCTCCCCCACGGCAGACTATTGGTGGCCGAATGGTAATTGTGCAACGCGATGCCAAGTTGCTTCATGTTGTTGGAGCACTGGGCGCGGCGAGCCGCTTCGCGGGCCGCCTGCACGGCGGGCAGCAGCAGCGAGATCAACACGGCGATAATCGCGATCACCACCAGCAACTCGATCAGCGTGAAACCGCGAGCCGGTCGTCTGCAACGATCGTTGAGATGAATCATTTTGGAAATGCTCTCTGAGACGATGAAATGGTACGAGGTGGAGCAGAGTGAAGGATACTCGGGACGGGCGGAATGACACCGGTGCCGCAAAGATAGGGACCTCCGCGAGCCTATCCCGGAACGTGGGGGAAGGGGGGGGAGAGCCCCCGTCCGATGGTAGCTCGAGGCGAGGTGGCACAAAGTCTAACAGTTCGTCGTCAGGAACCAGCCTATTTGTGAAGCCAGGATAAGCTAGACGATAGGTTCGTCCATCCAAATTCAAAAGTAAATAACTTATATCCGACTGGCAATGATCGTGAGATATTACCCTTTGCCAAGAAAGCATGACTTAGCTCCAATCGGAATTTCTCCAGACGCTGTTGCAATTGGAGTGAGTCGATCGACTGCTTCGGCGCCGCCCTTTGAGAAAAGAGGAGTGACCTCAATCCGCCACGGTCTATGCAGCGACTCCGGTTAGTGCCAAGGAGTGTCTCCTGCTCTCGCCAATGGGGCAGGAGAAGGATCGCGACGACGAAGCAAAGCCCGGTGAAGAACCAAGCTCACGAACGCGAATCCTTTCGATTGTTGGGTCCACCGTGTGAATAATCAACGCACTGGGAAAATATAAAATATCGAAAATGATAAGATCTCGATTTTTCAGGGAATTCCCAAGCGATCTGGACTCTGTAGAAGAACCAATGGAATCGGGATGGCTGATTCACGCGATCGGGCAAGGGGACTGAGGAATGACCCAAACGAAAGATAAATAACGGGAGACATGAGGAAGACCCCTATCCTTGACCTGTCGCCTCATTCCTCAGAAAGAGGAGAGGCTTTGAATGGTTGATAGGAACGCAAGGGGTGTGCCGCGCTTTTGGTAATTGTGTTGTCTCATCAAATCGGCTATTTTTTGCCGCAGGTCGAGCTCATGCAATCTTGGGGATGACGGAGTCAATGCAACTCATTGCAGCAAACTCGCGCATCATGGAGGCACAGCTCAATCACAACTTCACGAGGAATGCAGACGCGGATCTGATTGTGTGGATACAGTGATCAATCACACAAGAGCAAATATGACGTCTTGTGCTGGCTTAGGAAAGCGAGACTTTCAAATCGTCCCGATTGTCGGCAATTTTCGACAAAGCATTGCCGAGTGGACCTAACAAAGTCGACCCAAGAGCGGTGTGGCTAGGACGGGCAACGAATTTGGAGAGGGTTGCCCGCTGTTGAGCCTTTGGGCGGATCAATGACACAAGTCGAACTCACTAGAGTTGAATCCGGTCGCAGCAGCTTTTTCAGGACAGCCGATTCGAATTTTTTTTCGGAAATGTCGGTGATCCCATCAGACATTCACGTCGAGCTCGTCAATTCGTGGAACGATGAACTGCCTTGAATATGCCCCGGAATCCTTCGTAGATGGAGTCTGTTTAAGCGGTTAGCTCGATTCCGTCGATTCTCGGAGAAATCGGGGCCGCGTGGATGGAGATGCAGGGTGGTGAGGAACGATTTGAGCGTGAAGTACGTTCGGAGACGTAGAGTGGGGCAGGAGGTGACAGGTCGACCGAATCCACCTGGAGTCCTGGATCGTCCCCGGGGCAAGCGCCGCTTCCGGGGTCTCAACGCAGGAAAAGGTGATAGACCGGATTCTCAGTTTCATCAATGCATGGATAAGCTAATGTGTCAATAAATCCTCGGAAGTCGTCCCTCTCGCCGCTGGGGATTTGAATTCCGACCAGAATGCGACCGTAATCCGCTCCTTGATTGCGGTAGTGGAAGAGGCTGATGTTCCAGTGTGGGTGCATGCTGGAAAGGAACCGCATTAATGCACCCGGTCTTTCGGGAAATTCAAAACGGAAGAGTCGCTCATCCTGAGCCAGTCGACTGCGGCCGCCGACCATGTAGCGAACGTGCTCTTTGGAGAGTTCGTCTCCAGTCAAATCGACTGCAGTGAAACCGTTTTCGGTGAACCGCTGGGCGATCTTCGCGGACTCGTCACGATTGTTCGTGGCAAGTCCGACGAATACGTGAGCATATTGATCGTCGGAAATCCGGTAGTTGAACTCGGTGACGCTGCGCTGGCCGATGATCTCGCACAGGCGCTTGAAGCTGCCGCGTTTTTCGGGGATCGTCACGGCGAACAGTGCCTCGCGTTCTTCACCGACTTCAGCACGCTCGGCGACGAATCGCAGGCGGTCGAAGTTCATGTTGGCCCCGCAGGTGACCGTGACCAGGGTGTGGCCCGACAACGCATGATGTGCGACGTACTGTTTCACCGCCGCGACCCCCATCGCTCCGGCCGGTTCGAGTACGCTGCGCGTGTCTTCAAACACATCCTTGATCGCCGCACAGACGGCGTCGGTGTCGACCACGACAAAGTCGTCGACCAGGGCACGCGTCATCCGGAAGGTCTCTTCCCCCACCAGTTTGACGGCCGTACCGTCGGAAAAGAGGCCGACGTCATGGAGCGGGACGCGTTCGCCGGCCCTCACCGAGCGAACCATGGCGTCGGAGTCGGCCATTTGGACCCCGATGACTTTGATCTCAGGGCGGACGGCCTTGATATACGCGGCCACGCCGGAGATCAGACCGCCGCCGCCGATCGCGACGAAGACTGCATGGATGGGATGCTGGTGCTGACGCAAGATCTCCATGCCGACCGTTCCCTGGCCAGCGATCACGTCTGGGTCGTCAAACGGATGTACGAACGTGTATTCATGCTGCTTGCCTAACTCCAGGGCGTGGAGGTAAGCATCGGAATAGCTTTCTCCGTGCAGCACGACCTCTCCTTTGAGGGACTGGACGGCGTCGATCTTCAGCTTCGGCGTCGTGACCGGCATGACGATAACCGCCCGGCAGCCCAAGCGATTCGCACTCAGCGCCACGCCCTGGGCGTGGTTGCCCGCCGAAGCGCAGATCACGCCACGGCTCAATTCCGAGGGCGACAACTGGGCCATCTTGTTGTAGGCTCCGCGCAGCTTGAAACTGAACACGGGCTGAGCGTCTTCGCGCTTGAGCCAGACCTGGTTGCCCAACCGTTCCGATAACTTCTTGGCCCTCTCCAAAGGCGACTCGATCGCCACGTCATAGACGCGAGCAGTCAAGATCTTCTGCAAATAATCCATCAGCCCGAGCGGAGTGTCGGGCGTCGTGTCAATGGTTGCCATTGGTGAGTACTTTGACGAGCGGCCAGGACCGAGCATGTCCATGTTCTGTGCGTTACACCGAGTAGGGACTCAGACCGACAAGGCGTCAAGCAAGTTCGGCCTGGTTTGTCATGAAAGGGGATGCCCAGGCAGCCTTCCAAAGTATAGGGAAGAAGCAAAAGCACCTCGGGCGATCGTTGCCTCCGATGGCTATGTTCTCAAGACCCGGCAAGGCGCGGAAGCGCGATCAATATACAGCGGCTCGATTACGTCGTCAGGAGTTCATAACGATTTGCAAGCGTCTGCTTGGTGATCGTTCGTGATGATCCATCACTCGCCACAAGCACTAGGCTCAGTGGGAGCGGCCCCATGGTAGAATGTTGACGAGGGAAAATACCCAGTGTCACTTTTATCCCTCGGTTTGGCGGAGGTCAAATGACGTGACACCGGGGCGCTCTCGTTGAGACGAGTCGTGATCTCTGCATTAGGGTTTATCGATCGCCCGTCAAGCTATGTACGGGCCTCGATTTCTGCGAACGGCAAATCGATAGCACGTGCGCGACGTTTCTGGCGTTCAAACGTTAGTTGAACAAGAAGTGACAGATGTCCCCGTCTTGCATGATGTAGTTCTTGCCTTCGACTCGGAGCTTACCAGCCGCCCGAATGGCCTTTTCGCTCTGGTGGGTCTCCAGATCCTCGAGCGTATACACTTCGGCGCGAATGAAACCCTTCTCGAAATCGGAGTGGATCACGCCTGCGGCTTGAGGAGCGGTGGCACCGATGGGGATAGACCAGGCGCGCACTTCCATCTCGCCCGCCGTGAAGTAGCTCTGAAGGCCGAGCACACGGTAGGCCACACGAGCAAGGACGGGGAGGGCGGCTTCAGAGAGTCCGGATGACGCTAGCATTTCGGCGCGGTCCGCTTCGTCGAGCTCGGCGATCTCGGATTCGAGCTTGGCGCAGACCGGAACGACGGAAGCTCCCACCTTGTCGGCGAAGTTGCGGACTTGCTGCACCAGGGGACCTTCGCCAGCCAGGTCGTTCTCGTCGACGTTGGCCACGTAGAGGATCGGCTTGGCGGTCATCAGGCCGAAACTGGAAATGGCGTTTTGCTCCATCGGATCGAGCTCGAGCTTACGCAGGGGCTCATCCTTCGTGAGTTGGGCCAGGCATTTGCGAATCGCTTCGACCCGGAGTTTGGCGTCCTTGTCGCCGCTCTTGGCCGTCCGTTCGGCCTTGGGCAGAGCATTTTCCAGGGTCTGAAGATCGGCCAGCATCAACTCCATCTCGATCGTCTCGATGTCCGAAAGCGGATTCACCGCGCCTGCCACGTGAACCACGTCGGGGTCTTCGAAGCAACGAACGACCTGAAGAATGGCGTCGACCTCGCGGATGTGGCTGAGGAACTTGTTGCCAAGGCCTTCCCCCTCGCTCGCCCCCTTCACGATGCCGGCGATATCCACGAGCCGGAGCGCCGAGGGGACGAGTCGCTTGGGAACGACGTACTGGCTGATGCGGGCCAGGCGGTTATCGGGGACGCTCACGATCCCTTCGTTCGGCTCGATGGTGCAGAAGGGATAGTTGGCGCTCTGCGCCGCTTTGGAGCTTGTGAGGGCGTTGAACAACGTACTCTTGCCCACGTTGGGCAGACCGACGATACCGGCTCTCATGGTGGGGCGACGACCTCAGGAATAGGAACGCAACAGGGAAGGATCAGTCGGCAGGACTCGGCCTCGCTCGAATCGCGAACTCACAAAGCCACGGTCTGTCCAGCGCATCCTGCGCCGAGTCACACGCAGGGCAGATATCGTACACTTTTCGGGAAGTTGTCCCAAGCTCTCAAGAACCGAGGGGGGCCGCCCCAAGTTTATCGGGAATCAAGGACGGATGTCCTAGGCTCTTGCCTGGCGACTGCGTCCAAGGACGCTCAGGCCCTGGAATAGGGTTGAACAAGCCCCAGTGCTATCTCCTCGGCAATAATCGCGCTCGGGGAGCGAAATACCGACCATGATTGGCCGTCACAAGGCCTTCAGTTAGCTCCTCGTTCCGATCCGACCGTCTTGGGATGGAGAGCCCGACCCCTCTGAACCGAGGGCGTGAATCTTCGCATGATGCAATGCGGAGCGGGTCCGCGGGGTGATAAAATAACGTCGCATCCGAGTGTCCGGAGCTACGTTTCTGGGCGGATGATCATGATGTCGAGCGATGGCCGGCGCCTTGGAAGCCGATCTCGCTTGTTCTCATGCCGAGCAGGGCATACCGGGTTGTCGAATACCGTGGACCATGACACCGGTCGATGGCGACGGTAGTCTGGCTGATCGTGTCGGTTCGCGAAAACGATCGTCGATCAACCACCCCCAAGTGAGCAAAGTCCATGACTCTGGCGATCGAGACGCATCAGCTGACTCGGTATTTCAACGACTTTTGCGCGGTGGGCGGCATCGACTTGGCCGTCGAGCCTGGGACCTTCTATGGGTTTTTGGGACCCAACGGGGCGGGCAAGTCGACAACGATCAAGATGTTAACGGGGTTGCTCACTCCTTCCGACGGCCAGATTTTGGTCTTGGGAAGGAACATGCGAGATCCGCGCGAGGCCCTCGAGGCGAAGCGGCGCATCGGGGTCATACCCGAGGACCTGGCTCTCCTGGACAACTTGACGGCTCGGGAATATCTCACGTTCGTGGGCCGCATCCATCTGATGCCTCGAGAGACCATCCGGAGCCGTTCCGAGGAATTGCTGTCGCTTCTGGGGCTTCAAGATGAAGAAAAGAAGCTCACTCTGGAATACTCGCACGGCATGAAAAAGAAGCTGGCGATGGCCGCCGCGCTCCTGCCTAACCCCGACCTGCTCTTCCTTGACGAACCATTCGAGGGGGTCGATGCGGTCACCTCGCGCGTCATTCGCGATTTACTCTCCGGGTTTGTCGCTCGGGGATCGACCGTCTTCTTGACGTCGCACGTCCTGGAAATCGTCGAGCGGTTGTGTACTCATGTCGGCATGATCGTCAAGGGGCGGTTGGTGGAACAGGCTCCCCTGGAGACGATTCGCCGCGACGGCACGCTCGAGGACTGCTTTTTGCAGCGGGCGGAAGTCGCTCCTGAAGTCACCAGCAAACTTACCTGGCTCGAGGAAACCGCCTCATGAACTGGGCCCACTTGCAGGCGTTTCTCTGGCTCCGTTGGCGATTACTCAGGAACCAATGGCGACGGGCAGGCACTCTTAACGCCGTCCTGATGAGCATCATCACGGTGGGAGTACTGGTCACTGCCATTCCACTTTTGATTGGCAGCTTTTTCCTGGGAATCTATCTGATCCCCAATGTTGCGCCGGTGCGTTTGATGTACGTGGGGGATGGAATCGTCCTCGGCTTCTTGTTCTTTTGGATCGTCGGCATGGTCGCCGAGTTGCAGCGGACCGAGTCGTTGTCACTCTCGAAGTTCATGCACCTGCCGGTTACGGTCAAAGAGGCCTTCTTTATCAACTACATCAGCTCGCTGCTCCGATTGAGTTTGATCTTCTTCGGACCGATTACGCTCGGCTTTTGCCTGGCTCTGATCTACACGAAGGGGACCTTGCTGGTGATGGCCTTGCTGTTGGCGGCGGCGTTCTTGCTGATGATTACCGCGCTGACTTACCAATTTCAGGGCTGGCTCGCTGCGCTTATGACGAATCCCCGCCATCGGCGAACGGTGGTCGTATGCATGACAGCCGTCATTATATTAATGGCTCAGGCGCCTAATCTGATCAACATGTACGGAATTTCGGTGTCGCGTCGCTTGGCCGATTCGGGTGCCCAATGGGCCGAAGAGTCCTCCAAGCTCACTCGATCCCTTCAATCGCAAAAAATCGGTCCCGATGAGTACGTACGACGTGTGAAAGAACTGTCCGAGAAGCACGAGCTCGAGGTGGCGCGGGCGAAACCGGAGACCACTCGGCAGATAGAGCAGGCGGCGAAAATCCTCAACATCGTTTTGCCGATCGGCTGGTTCCCTCTGGGGGTAAGGTATGCGTCCGAGGGCCACATTCTCCCGTCCCTCTTGAGTCTGTTCGGCATGACGCTGATTGGCAGCGCCAGCCTTTGGCGGGCTTACCACACGACCGTCGGAATCTATCTAGGGCGATTCACGAGCCGAGAAAATCGATCGGCCCCCGCCGTCGCGACTCCGGCTAGCGTCATGAAGCCGGGAGTCAACCTGCTCGAAATCCGGATCCCCCTCGTCTCCGAAGCCACGTCCGTAATCGCACTGGCGGGCTTGCGCTCACTCCTCCGGGCCCCTGAAGCCAAAATGGCGCTGTTGACCTCGCTGAGCATGGCCGGCGTTTTCGGTTTCATGTTGCTGAGAGGTGGATTCGACTTTTCGGAGTGGCTTCGGCCACTGATGGCGATCGGCGCCATGGGCGTCGTGCTCATGGGCGCGATGCAATTGATGTGCAACCAATTTGGCTTCGATCGTGGTGGGTTCCGCGTGTTCGTCCTCTGTGCGGCCTCGCGTCGAGACATTCTCCTGGGTAAGAACCTGGCCTTCGCTTCCGTGACGCTCGTATTGGGTGGCATCCTGCTGAGCATTTTGCAAGTTGTCAGCCCTATGCGAATCGATAGACTTCTTGCTATGATTCCGCAGTATATTTCGATGTTCCTGATGTGTTGTGTGCTTACTAACATGATGTCGATTTACGCCCCGGTATACCTTCCTTCGGGTACGCTCAAGACGTCGAATGCTAAGCTAGGCACAGTTCTTTTGATGACGGTGCTGGTGGCGTTTGTCTTTCCGCTGACTCAGGCGGTGACATTATTGCCTTTGGGCATCGAATCGTTCATGAAGTATCAGGGCTGGATCACCAACGCTCCGATTTTCCTTGTCTTATCGACAGTGCAATGTGCCGTAGTCGTTTCGTTGTATCTTTTTTTGCTGAAATGGCAAGGAATTCTGCTTCAGGAACGTGAACAAAAGATATTGGATGTCGTCGCGGGCCGCTCATAGTCGGCGGTCAACGACGGAATCTTGACGGGAGAGTGTGTTGTTGGGGTGGCAGAGGACGAGTCTTCGAGGCCCAGGGACCGGGCCAAGGCTTGCCCCCGGGGCCTCGCGAGCTTCTTGTAAGCCATCCACTTTTATCGGAATCCACCTGGCCAAATCGTACTCGAATGGTCTTAGGAGAGGTCTTTGGCCGGGGCGGGCCGACTTGTGGATCGGAGCGGTCTCGATGGGCCGAGGCTTGTCCCTTGTGATCGGCCTGCTGAGGAGATACAAACCAAGTATTCGGTTTTCTGGCGCATGAGACTGGCGATGAGAGAGCTGAAGCAGCCGCGGGCCAGGGTGACCCAGGACAAGATCGTCGGGGAGGCTGGGCGGCTGTTTGCCCTGAAGGGGTACCACGACACCAAGCTGGAAGAGATTATTCAGGCGGCTGGGGTCACCACCGGGGCTAATGCGCAGGGTAACTCGTACCCGTGATCTAGGGTGCCGCCCAGATCGCTGTTGAAATATCCTTTAAGGAGAATGAGGTCAGCGGACCTGGGCGCGGTCCAGCACGTACTGGCCGTACAGGATGACGTTGTCCCATTCGATCGGGCTGACGTGCTCCAGTAACGTGACGTCGATCTTGTCGTCCTCCGGCTTGCACCAGCGCACGACCCGCGAGATCTCCTTGGCCTGCCAGTAGATCACGCAGGCCAGGATGAGCGTCAGGCAACTGCACGAGTTCATTTGCTCGTGCAGTTCGCGGGCGTTGATCCGCCCCCGGCGGCCGTAATACACGTCCCGGGCCAGGGCGTGCAGTTGCTCGACCTTCAGCAGGCCCTTCCGGATGCGAGACCGCAACGGCGGCTCGGACAGGTAGCTGAGCAGGAACTCGGTCTTGAAGACCCGGCCCAGGTCGCGGTTGGCCCGGTAGAACCGGTTCTTGGCCGTGCATGAGGCGAGCCGCCTGAGCGCGACCGAGGCGGTCGTGTGCCCGCTCTCCAGCGACGCGTAGAACTGCCCCATCCGGTCCCATTGCTCGGTGATGACCTGGGGGTCGATCATCCGGTCGGCCCGGCCCACCAGGCTGGCCAGCGGCCCGTAGTCCCGCTTGGCGTCGAGCCGGTAGAGGCGTTGCTTCTTGAGGCCGCGGATGCGGGGGCAGAACCGTCTCCCCAGCATCGCGAACGCGGCGAAGTTGATCTCCGTGTAGCCATGGGTGTCGGTGTAGTGCTCCTCCAGGTCCAGGTCGCTCTCGTTGTACAAGATCCCGTCGAGGACGAACCCCGCGTCCCGGTCGGTGCACTCGATCGGCGTGCTGTAGAACGGCGCGTAGTTGTCGGCGACGAAGGAATAGAACTCCAGGGCGAAGTCGCTGAACCGGGTGCTGTATGTCTGCTGGAGGACCTTGCGGGGCATGGCGAACCGCTGGCCGTCGCTGGCCGACGTCCGGCCCTCGCCCCAGTGGATGGTGGTGTCCAGGCGGGAGATGGCGTGGACCAGGGCCGCCAGGGCGGCGCGTTGCGACTCCTCGGTCATCTGCCAGTCGCTGACCCGCTTGAGCTGCTTGTAGGTGACGCCCTGGGCGATCTGGGCCATCGTGTGCAGGCCGATGTTGCAGCCGTGCGCCAGCACGACAGCCAGGAGGGTGCAGACGCCCTCCGCGTCACGCCCCCCGCGCTGGGCCGGGGGTACGAAGTGGTCGGTGAAGCGGAGGCCGTTATCGACCTCGATGAGCAGGTCCGGGAGCCGGATCGCACGCATCTGCCCGGTTAACCGTTTCTTCAACTCGCCCAGCCGCGTTTGTGCAGCGGCGTCCAACGTCTCGGCGGCGTCGGTGGACAGGTGCCAGCCGTCCTCCTCCACGGTGGCGTAGGCGTTGGCCGGTGCTGTCTTGAGGAAGAGATCATAGGCCGTATTCAGCCGCTTCTTCAGATGGTCGGGGACGTCCTTGGGGTCGGCGGGCAGGCCGGACCGCTGGAAGAAGGGCCTGCGGAGCGGCTCCCAGCGTTCCTTGGGGAGGAAGTAGTCCTCGAACCGGCCGAACCGCTTGCCGTGCTTGACCGAGAGGTTGCCCGACCGCAGGTCGTCCTGGAGCTTCATCAGCAGGGCGCACTCCCACGCCTTCCGGTCGGCCTTGCCGTCGGTCATGACCAGGGGCAAGAGCCGCTTGGGGATGAAATCCGTGGGGGCGTCCTCGGGGAGCTTCCGCTTGAGGTCGGCGTTCATCTCCTTGAGGACCCGAAGGGCCTCCAGACAGGGGAGATCGCCGTCCCCGGCGTCCGGCAAGAATTCCAGGGCGCGGAGCAAGATCGGCGAGAACTGCCGCAGGTGGTTGAATCGCCGGACGAGGCCGTGGAACGAGTCGCTCTTGGTGCCGGTGACCCATTCGTCCAGCCCCGCCACCTGCGCCACCAGGGCGTCCCTGGGCACGGCGGCGAACAGTCGCGGTCGCAAGGCGGTGGCGGCCACGGAGTCATCCAGGATGATCGCCCCCAGCGACCGTAGCGAGGCCATGGCTGCCTTGATCGTCTGGCGCTGGCCGCGCATCTGTTCGTCCATCTCGTGCTCGGCCCGGGTCTGGGTCCGGGTGAGGAGCTTGTCGAACATGTCCACCGCCTGGTCGACGGCGTCGCGGTAGCTCTGGCGGAGGAAGCAGACCAGGGCCGCGAGGCGGCGGTCCCGTCCGGCCTCGCGGAGGCGGTCCGCCGAGCACTTGCGGACGTAATGGAACAGGGCCCGCTGGTAGTTGGCGTTCAACCAGGAGAGGTCGACGGCCAGGGTGCCGGTGGCCTCGATGGCGGCCAGCTTATCGGCCAAGCCCTGCATGGCGGTCGCCGAGGGCCTGGCCGGGTTGGCCTTGATCCCTTGGAGGCTGGATACCGCCTTCCCCTCCTTCACCTCCAGCAGGCCGTCGAGGGCCTCGATCACGCCGGGCGAGAGTGCCCCGGCCAGTTTGGCGACGATGTGTTCCCTCGCCCGCTTCTTCTGCTCCCCGACCAGCCGCAGCAGCACCGACTCGGCGGGGAACAGGACACGCCGCCCCTTGAGGAATTCACGGGCGCGGGCGAGTAGCGACGCCGTCTGCTCCAGGCGGCACGATTCCTCGAAGACGAACCGCTCCAGGGATTGAGCCTGGCCGGCGTCGAAGGCGACCAGGCCGAGGTAGTCGCGGATGCGTTTCTGATGCTCCGACGTCGTGTGCTGCCAGGGCGCGTAATCGGCGATCCGCGTCTCGTCGACGCCCACCTGTAGCGAGACGAAGTGGAGCACCTCGTCGCAGATCTCCAGGGGCTGCTGGGCCGGGAAGCGGTTAAAGAGCCGGACGAAGCCGACCTGATAGGCGAAGCCCAGACGGTTGTGGTCGCGGCGGCACTTGGCGACCTCGGCCAGGTCGTCCTTCGTCAGCGTCGCTTCGCGGACCATCTGCCCCCGCGAGAAGGGAAGTGGTGTCATGGATGGTCGCAATCAGTCTAGAAAAACGAGCGTCATTTTAGTCGATTGTTGACTACGGAACGCACTGGCTATTATGCTCCGCATTCGCCAAGGAAAAATCGCTTTCCACCTTTTCGTAGCAGCCGGTATGAAGACGGTCGCCTACCTGCGCGTCTCGACGGGCTCCCAGGACCTGGCCAACCAGAAGCTGGCCATCCTCGAACACGCGCGGCTGAACCATTTCGGCGTCGACCGCTTCATCGAGGCGCAAGCCTCCTCCCGGAAAGGCCCGGACCGGCTGGTCGTCAGCGAGCTCTCCCGGCTGGGTCGGAGCCTGGGCCAGGTGATCCAGCTCGTCGACGAGCTGGTGAAGCGGAAGGTCCGCTTCACGGCGATCAAGGAGAACATCCGCTTCGAGGGGAAGCAGGACCTTCAGACGAAGGTGATGGTGGCGCTGTTCGGGCTGTTCGCCGAGGTGGAGCGGGACCTGATCTCGGAGCGGACCAAGGAAGGTTTGGTCGCGGCCCGCGCCAGGGGCCGGTTGCTCGGCCGACCCAAGGGTGCCCTGGGGAAATCCAAGCTCGACGGTAAGGAGGAGGAGATCCGGACACTCCTCGACAAGACGGTTTCCAAGGCATCGATCGCCAAGATCACGGGGGTATCCCGCACCACCCTCGACCACTTCATCCGGACCCGAAAGCTCAGCGCGAAGGTTTCAAAGGGCGAAAGGCGGGGGCGCCGCCCTTGAGCGTATCTCTTCGGGGAAATCTGAACGGCACCCTTGCTGATGAAGGGCAGCCAGGGCGGGTAGTTGTGATTGGGTGAGAATCGACTTCGGACAACTTGACGCTACACTCGGAAAGAATCATTACTTTGCGGTCTGAAGAAACTCAACCATTCTGTCTTCCCCCTTTTCGCACGCAATGTCTTCAGCCGTGGCACCTCTTATATCACGACGATCAATTTCAGCCCCACGATTAATTAAACACTGAGCAACTTCAAGATGTCCCCATGCTGCCGCGCACATCAGCGGCGTGATTCCATCAGTCGTTTCCGCATCCACCGCTGCGCCTGAGTCAAGCAGTGTGTTAGCGGCGGCCGTGTGTCCGTTAGAAGCCGCTTCATGTAAGGCCGTCATGCCATTCTTCCCGACTGCGTCTACTGACGCGCCGCGTGCCAGTAACGACACGATAAGATCATTATGTCCCTCGCTAGCCGCAAGCATCAGCGGGGTTCGGCCGGTATCCCAGGCAACGTTCATGTCGATTCCTGATTCGAACAACTGATCAACTGCAGATAAATCACCAGCAATCAACTTTTGAGTTACAGTTTCCAATTGTGCTTTCATCATCTAGGGATCCTGTTAGAAAGGCCGAGAACGAGCTTCTCGCACAATGCCTCGTAAGCCTCGAACGTCATCGGGACTTTCGGTGCGACAACGTAATGCCCGGGATGTCCAGACTGTAAGATTTGTAAACCATCCGGCACTGAAGCGACAGGGAATGCTCCTCCATATTGCTGTATAAACTTGTTGTTAGGGTCGATGTTCAGTGAAAGCCCTTGTGGCTTTCCATTCCTCCCCAATGGGTGAATGAGACCGTCAGCTGCGGCCTTAACATCGACCCCCAACCTTGGCTTTAGACTCGTTCCCCCACGAAATATCGGATTGGGAACCAGTTCGAGCGGCTTTTTGATGCAGTCGCCTTCACCGTTGTGGACCAAGGCCGAGCCGGCCCCGCCCGAACCGACGAAGAACGTGTGAAACTCCTCGACCTCCAGATTATACAACTCGATGAACCCGTGGCGAGGCGACCCGATCGACTCGACGGTGGTCACGGCCCCCTGGGCGTTCCGCAGCGACTCGCCGGGGCGCATCGACCCGACGGGAACCCACGCCTCGCGGCTGGCCGAGTAGAAGCGATGGTCGGGCGTCGTTGTAACCGTCGTGCCGCCGAAGGTCACGTCCAGGACGATATACCCCCTGTGCTTGATCGTGCCGAGTACGCGCCTGGCGTAATTGCCGTGACGGTCCGGGACGCGTGACGGCGGCTCCCAGACCTTCGGTGGCTCGACCGCCGTGACCGTGCCCAAGGAGCCGTCTTCCATGCGGAAGAGCATCCCGGCCTGAAGCCACCTGGCGGGGACGACGCTGCCGTTATCGAGGATGATCGGTTGATCGACAGGGAAGCAGTAGACGCACTCGGCCTCGCCGAACGGCTCGGCATACGTGTAATGGATCGGTATCCGCTCGAGCGGCTGGCCGACATCCTCGTGCTGCCGAAGGGCGGGCTGCGGCGAATGACGCCCCGTCTCGGCACCGTCGCCGAACACGGGTCGGGCTTTTTCGAAGGCGGTAATCCCCCCGGTTCCCCCGCCGGCCGACTGGTTCTGGCAACACCGCTTGAACTTGCGACCGCTCCCGCAGGGGCAGAGGTCGTTGCGTCCGACCCGCACTGTCTCCATGACGTCCTCTCGAAGCCCAAGCCGATTCACAGGCGATATAGAGGCGGAGCCACACGATTACGGCGTGCAGCCAACCCAAGAGCATCCTGGATTCGATCCACGTTTGCAAGCCTTCGCTCCCGCGGCGATCAATCCGCCGACTTGCGGCGGTGGCTCGGAACAGGCCGTACCCTGCTCCGAGACGACGCTGCGATGGCCATGAGCTTAAAGGATATTTTCGCAGCAATCTGGGCGGTACCCTGATCTCGTCGACGACTTGGGTGTTGTCGGGAAGTCTCTTGAGGAATGCCGACGAATTGAACAGGCTTTCGTCGATAGGGCCCAGACGTGTATCACGGGACGTCATTTTGTATCTCTCCGGCCCAGTCATGCGGAGTAGCTTCATTTGATCGGCGGTGTATCTCTTCTCGATCTCACATTTTTCGAGGATGTAAGCGGGGCCAAGCTTCTTCCATGTATAAGACGCTTTAAGATACCCCATATCGGGATTCGGATGAGTGTACTGCAATTCGGTCGCGTTGCCGCCGAGCTTCATTGAGAACGTCATCTCCATCAAGCCGCCGTCCGGGTCGTGTCGCGATTGTTTGACGAGGTCGCCTTCCAACTTCTGATACTGTATGACAGAAGCTTGGCCTGATTCTTCGACCTTCTTCAGTCCTATCGTCTCCTTCCATGGCCTGCCTGACGCACCGGCGATCGGGCAGCATCTAAGCCACAGATCCCGTGGATTAAGATGTAATATCGGATCGACTGGGTCGCCAGCGGCCTTGAGTTTAAGGCCCACGTGCTTCTGTGTCGGGATGTACCAGAGCGTTACACCACCTGTGCTTAAAAACTCGTCATAAGACTGGTCTTCGAGCGGCTTGACAGTATCTGCACGCCCCAGCACTTCCATCGCAGGAGCATGGACTTTGAATTTCTGAAGATACTTGTCCTTCGTCCAGTAGACCTCGCAAGCCATGTGGACGGTGATATCGCCAACGCCCGGTTATAAGCGGTCAGAGCGAGCGATTGCTGCTCGCAGTCTACGGCTCGTACGCATAATCATGGAAGTCCGGCAACGAGTCAAGAAAATTCTAACCCCCAACTGAACGATGCAACGCAGCCTTTGGGTGTCGGCTCCATTTGTGCCGCTTTCAGAGCTGTGGACCTAGCCTCATCACCATGTACTTCAACGCGATGGATCGATTCGAAGGTGCCTTTCGAGTCCGGACCGGTTAGACTTTCAGGAGACGTGAGGAAGTTCCGGCGAACGGAAGCTCAATCACATCTTGGGGCGGCACGCTACCGCTCTTTGATGACTCTGATTTGGGGAACGGAGCTGACGGCTAGTCCACACTGCCGGATTTTTGGACGGTTGAATCAATGGAGGTCTCACTTGGAGCTGATCATTGCGCTCTTCCAGGCTTACTCGGCGGTGAAGGATGTCGCGCAAGCCACCGACTGCATCTCGGATTGGGTCCTCGACAAAATCAAGAGGTGGAGCCTCGTAACTCAGACCTCGACGATCGAGAATCAGGTCGAGCGAATGGCGGCTGCCACCGACGTCGACATTCGACGAGTCGCCGCCAAGGTTTTCAAAGAGTCTAAGTCCACGATCCCGGCCGCGAAACTCGAAGAGCTTGTTAGTATTATCATCAATATGTCGCGAAACGTCCGGTATCGCAGTGCCTATGGCTCGATGAATAGCAGTTACTTACGAAGCGAAAAGCATCTTATTGACCTTGTCCATGGGGTCGAGCCCGTTCGTCATGTTAATGAGGCGGTCAACCCGGGGTTACCCTGGATTCTTCGCCGCCACTTGGGCATGGGCAGCTTCGGCGAGGTTTGGATGGCCGAAAATCCTGACTTCCCCAGACCACGGGCCTACAAATTCTTTACGAAGGATAGTTCCGGTGAATGGCTTCGTCGCGAGCAGGAAAGTCTGAAGGAAATCTTCCGTCGACTTGGAGAACATAAGCATATCGTCAAATTCGAAGATGTCCAGAGCACTGGGTGCAAGTATCCCTATCTCGCACTGGAATATCTCGGCGGTGGGTCGTTGGAGGAGTGGATCGTTAAAGACAAGGAGCAGCGCCCGAATCTGGAGCCGCAGGAGATCATCCGCCAGGTGGTTTCGGGTCTCGGTGCGGCGCACGCTAAAGAGATCGCTCACCGGGACATCAAGCCGGCCAACATTCTTTTGACCGAAGGACCCGACGTTCGGATCAAGATCGGCGACTTTGGCCTGGCGAAGGTCATGAGTTCACAACGCAACGGCAATTCGCAACTCGCCTCGCTGGCCGGCGTGGTCGGAACCAACCTCTATCTCCCACCCGAGGCGCAGCAGCGGGGCATTCGTCGGAATCCGAAGCAGGATGACGTTTTCGCCGTGGGTGTTGTCTGGTATCAGCTCTCGGTTGGTGCGATCGAGCGGCCGCCGTATGATTTTGCCGAGCGGCTCAGGTCGAAGGGACTCGACTCGCACACGATTGGCCTGATAGAACGCTGCCTGGCCCAACCCGGGCGGAGATTTGCCGATGCCCGAAAGCTTGAAGCCGCCTTGACGGATATGGTGCCAGATGTCGAGCCTATGACTCCTGGTGTGCCGGATGTCCAGCATCTCGCCCGAGAATATCTGTCGACCCTCTCGCGTTGACGGATGATGGGGCCGAGGTACAGCCTCGGCCCCAGGGTGCGGCGGGCCGTTGATCACGCCTCAACGGAAAGCGTCCGCTCCAGCTCGGTCTGGGAGATGAACGGGCTTTGGAGTCGAAGGAGTTCCCCTCCCTTCTTCCAGAACAGGTCGCCGCGACCGAGAAGGTGCTCGGCGTCAGGAGCGCCCAGGATCAGGTCGCTGCCGGCCTTGGATGACACCCTCAAGGCGATGCGGCCCGGAAGATTCTCGCGCAAGAGCGGCGTGACCACATCTTTGTCGGGCCGCTGGGTCGACAAGATCAGGTGGATGCCGGCCGCCCTTGCCATCGCCCCGATCCGTTTGAGGAGATCCGTGACGACCTTCTTGGATTCCTTGTTTTCGAGGAAACTGGCGAATTCGTCGATGACGATGATGATCCTCGGCAAGAGGTCTGGCGGCAGTTCCGACACGTTGGTCAGCTTCTTGTCCTCAAGGATCCGGTACCGCCGGTCCATCTCGACCATGCACGATTCGATCATCGGCAGGGCGTCGTCGAGGTCATAGGCGACGGGGAAACGGAGGTACGGGCTCTTGCCACGGAGGTTGAAGGTGACTCGCTTCGGGTCGATCAGGACGAACTGGAGCCGATCCGGCCTGAGCCGACCGGCGAGAGCGGCGATGGTGGCTCGGAGGAACTCGCTCTTTCCGCTCCCGGTGGTTCCTGCCACGAGCAGATGGCAATCCGACGGGTCGGCAAGGTTGAGCCAGTGACTTTGCCCGGCCACATCCTGCCCGACGGGGAAGGCTGGCTTCCCCTCCAGAGCGTCCACCGGATCGGCCAGGGCCTCCGCCAGCGAGACGACCGCGCGGTCGGGGCGCTGGATGTCGATGCTGATACACCCGGCCTGCGACCCGACGATCGGCACAACTTCCAGGCCCAGTGAGATCCGCAGGTCGACAGCCTTGTTGCTCACCCCTTTGAAGTTCGTTTTGCCGACCGGCCGGACCCGCAGCCTGGCGAACGTGGGACCAACCTCGAACCCATCCGGCTCGACCCCTTGCCCCAGCAGGTTCAACTTCTTCACTGCGCCTGCCAGCTTTTTCTCGGCCCAGGGACCCGGGTCAGCAGCGACGGGCTTAGTCTCGGCGGGTTTCGTGGGCGCGGGCCTCACCGTCTCTCTGGGAGGAACGGGCGCGGCTGCCGTTGCCGGGGCCGACGGAGCAGGGGACGGGCTCGATTGCCCCGAGGGAGAGGTTTCTACCTGACTGGTTCCGGTCGCCGACGGACTTGCTTTCCCCGCCGGTCGTCTCCACTGGCCGAGCATCTTGAAGAGGTCCAGATTGTCGATCAAGCCCGTCTTGATGACCAGGTCACGGCAATCTTCTGCAGAGAGAGGCGTTCCTTCAAGGACGAGTTCGCGGGCGTTTGCCCGTTCCAGGAGCGCCGCCAGGCATTCGAGGGCGTAGTACGTCATCGCGTAGTCTTCGAGCGGCATCAACCGGAGCCTGTCCTCCTTACGAGCCGCCTCGAAATCAGCCTGTGTCTTCCCGCCCAGATAAAGGTCACGTTTCGGGTGAATCAGAACCGCGCCGACGACTGGACTGGCGGACGCGTTGAAGAGCGCGGGGAAGTAGTAACTGAGATTCTTCGCGGCTTCCAGCTTGGTGAGGGCCACAAGGACGGTCTGAGCCGCATCACCTGGGGCCCCCGCAAGGGTGATCATCGCCCCAGGGCGCTGGGCCGATGCGGTCGATTTGATGGCCTTATCGCGAACGTCAACGATTCGTACGCCGCCGAATTTGCGCATGCGCTGGGCCGACTGGGCGAGCTTCAAGGCCTCGAGCACCCCACGATAAAGCCGATCCTCGGGAAGATAGGCAGCCGATCGCTCAGGGGTCTGACGGATTGCATCGATTTCCCGATTCCATTCGTTCATGAACGCGAGTTCGAGATTCTTTCCATTAGTGCCTTCCGTTGTAAATATGATTTCAGATCTTGAGGCGTTTTCCACCCATTGATCGAGCTCTTTATCACATTTTTGAATTAATCCGCGAGGCGTCGGGATATTTTCGCGGACCAATTGTGCGATCGACGCTTCGTTAAAGGGCCAAGTTGGGGGTTTCTCTGGCTCGCGACCCGACCAAGATGCTAGCCGCGTCTTGATCAGTCGAATGGCCTGCTCCGGTTGCAGATCATCGAGTCGAAAAGCGGGTTGTCTCACTCGCATTTTAAAAGCCGAAAATGCATTTTTATAAATTTTCTCCATTTGATCTTCAAAGCAGCTCAAGACTAATTGGGTGGGAACGGCCTGCAATAGATCCATCATGGACGAGCTGAACCGATTGATGGCATCCGAGCTCTCTCCTTGGAGGAGTCCCTCGATCTGATCGAAGCAGATCATCATCGGTCGGTCATGTCCGAACAAGGCGGGGATTACCCGGAGCACGGCCAGCGGGGAAGGTTCTTCTTCTCCGAGGCCCAGCATGCTTCTTTCGGCATCGGGCAGGTCTTGACCTTGGAGCCACCGTCGCGCGGTGGCGGACCAAGGGGCAGGGGCCCAGCCGAGGGCCAGGGCTCGGACAATCGCCGCATCTTGCGGCAGGACCTGCACGAGCGAGTCGGCGAGCCTGATGAAAGGCTCGAGGGGTTTTACCTGGCGGACGATCTCTAATACCGCCTCGGGTAACTCTTCGAGCCGTCGATGCATCGTCTCGTGCCGAGCCGCAAGGGTTGGCGGAAGGTTTGCGAAGTAGCCGGCGAACGCGGGCCGGCAGATCCGAGCTAGGGCCAGTTCCAGAGGAGAATGCCCCCCATCCGGGACGCGGAAGAGGGCTTCAACCACGTGCCAGCGGATGTGATCGAGCGGAGCCGTTCGTTCCTCAAAGGATGGCACGAAGACGAAGAAGACTTCATGGCCGACCATGTGCTCGATTCGCCCGAAGAGATGCGTCTTACCATAGCCCGGGGGACCGGTCATGGTGGCGATCATCTGCCCGGGATCGGGCTCGACGCGTCCTCGGAGGCGACGGACCTCCTCGACCAACCATTTCGTTGTGCCTTGATTGAGTTCCGGGACATCCCACTCAGGCCGAAAGTTTCGGCTATTATTCAGGCGACTCTCGCGGAATGGATTCTCGAACGACATCGACCGACTCCTAACGGCTGACAATATAGAAAAGCGTCTCGTTCATCCCTGGGATCGAGTCATCGAGTTGTGCTTGTGTCGCGTCTCCTGAGTTGCTAATCGCGATCAAGCGAAGCTGGCCATTGCTTCGCATTTGCTTGATGAGCGGGTCGAATGTGGAGTGGCTGGAAGCCTCTTCGCCATGATGATCGGCGATGAGTCGACGAACCTCGTGGATTGGGATCTTGTCGTTGCCCGCGTATTTGTCCGACCGGAGCTGATCGACGTACTTCATAATATGATAGGGATCGAGTGGATGAGCCGCTTGCTGGGACACAGAGGCAATGAACCCATCGACCTGGGAAGAATCTTCCACCTTGGGTTCGGCCGCCTTCGACTGTCGGGCGGCGGCGAGGAGGGCGTTCAAGGTCTCGCCGGTCATCGTGAAGCTGACGGCTTCGTGCTGTTTGACGGAGGCGAGTGCCTTGGCCCCGTGCTCGGCATGCAAGCTGTAACTGACCGAGACCCCTCGCTTCTGCTCGATGAGGGAGCCCTTGTCGACGAGCTCGGCCAGATGATAGTCAACCGTCGCTGGAGACGCTTTGACGTCGAATTCGAGCTGACCGACGGCCGCTCGGCTCTTGAGCTTTCCATTGAGTTCGGATCGCGTCAGCTTCTGTTCTTTTGCCCGGAAGACCTGTAAGAGGATAAACGCCTCCTGAGCTTGCAACTGTTCCTCGGGGATGTCCGGACGGGCAGGCCGGAGTTGATGCTTTCCCTCTTTGGTCAAGCGATAAGAGGCGTTTGGGCGAGGATGGAGGCCGTCCTGCGCCCCGCCGACGACGGCGATAAGCCCCTTTGCGATGAGTTCGGTGAGTGCCTGATCGGCCTCCGATGCATCCAGGCTATCGGCAGACCCTTTCTTCGATCCCAGCCCAAGCTTCTTCTTGAGGTCACCGGCTGACAACCGGCCGTCAGCGGGTCTTTCGAGAATTCGCAGCAAAGTTGTCTGTTGGGGCTCGAATGTCGTCTCGGCCATGGAATCTCCTCATGAGGATCTCTGGAATTTGCAACCATATTAACCGTGCGGTTCGAATAATCCATGATGTGCCATTGCTAAGCCACGTATAGCGAATCTGTGGGCGCGCAAAATCCAAGCCGATGTATATAAGCCGGTGGGATGCCGCCTCGGTTGGTTTGCAGTACGGGGTTGTCTGCCCCCTCGCCGGAAGGAACACTGGTAAACGAGCCATTGGCACCAAATAGCTCTGCACTTAGGGGTGCAATGCACCTGTAAAGCCGTCGAATGGTTCTCGTTTCTCGGGTTGAGGTGATTGGCCGGCGAATCAGGAGTAGGACGCGACATGGGGAAGCGCACGATGAAAGCAGAACCGATTCTGAGCGGCTCCGTTGCCTGCATGGGGCGACGGTTTTTCGCCCGGTGGATGCCGGTGGTCCTGATATTACTCTGGCCACAACCCAGAGTGTTCGCCGGTGCCGAGGAAACCGTGCGTCGGCCTAACATCCTGTTCCTGCTCACCGATGACCAGCGTCCTGATACCGTTGACGCCCCCGGTGGGCGCACGGTGGCGACACCCCATCTCGACCGGCTCGCCCGCCGCGGCACGATCTTTACCCGCGCGCTTTCGCCGTACCCGCTTTGCGTCCCCAGCCGGGCCGAGATCCTCAGTGGTTGCTCGGCGTTCCGCAATGGGATCTGCCCGCCTTTCCATAACGAACCCACGCCAGGCCTCACGACCTGGCCGGAGGCCATGCGCCGGGCGGGGTATCACACCTGGTACGTGGGCAAGTGGCATAGTGCGGGCCGGCCCACCACCCGAGGCTATGAGCGAAGCCTGGGCCTGTTCGCGGAAGGGGCGGGAACGTTCCCACCTCGCCATGATGCGCTCGGGCGGTTGATCACCGGCTATCCTGGTTGGGTCTACCAGGACGACGACGGCCGGTCTTTTCCCGAGAGGGGAGTCGGTCTGACCGCGGACACCAGCATCACGCTGGCCGATGCCGCGATCATCTTCCTGAACAGCCGCCCGAAGGATCCGTTCTTCCTGCACGTCAACTTCACGGCGCCCCACGACCCCCTCATCGTGTCGCCCCGCTATGCCGGGAAGTACCGCCCGGAAGACATGCCGCTCCCCTCGAATTTCCTGCCTCGGCACCCGTTTGACCACGGCAGCCTCGGCGGCCGGGATGAGGAACTCTGGCCCTGGCCGCGAACCCCGGAGCTTGTGCGCACCGAGCTGGCGATGTACTACGCGGTGATCTCACAACTCGACGAGCAGATCGGCCGCATCCTGGAGGCACTCAAGCGCAATGGTCAAGCAGAGAACACGATCATCGTCTTCGCCAGTGATCACGGCCTCGCTATCGGCAGCCATGGCCTGCGCGGGAAGCAGAACATGTACGAGCACACGGTCGGAGTGCCCTTGATTCTCGCCGGCCCGGGCATTCCCGCCGGGCAGCGTTGCAATGCCCAGGTCTACCTTCGCGAACTCTACCCCACCCTCTGCGAACTGGCCGGCGTTGAGATCCCTGCCTCGGTCGAAGGGCGTAGTTTCGCCTCGGCTCTGCGGGATCCGGGAAAACCCTTTCGAGAGTACGCATTCAGCTACTTCACAGACACCCAGCGCATGATCCGCGGCGATCGCTGGAAGCTTATGTATTACTCCAAAATCCAAAAATATCAACTGTTTGACCTGTTGCAGGATCCGGCGGAGGTCAAGGACCTCTCGAGCGACCCAGCTCACGCGGCCAAGCTCCAAAGCCTGCGCCGTGAGCTGGAAGCGTGGCAGGATCGGGTCGGCGACCCTCTCCGCAAGCAAGGACAACGATCCGAGACGGAACCGAAGCCGCAGCCTGGTTCCCAACCATAGGGGGGCTGGCTGTTGTCGAGGGAACGTTGATCGGTTCATCGAGCCCAATGGAAACCTTGGGCTCCGATCTCTGGCTTTGACGGGCAGGCTTCTGCGGCTGAACCTCCCTCGAAAATTGAGGAGCCTGTGGATCCGGCATCGCTCACCCAGGAGAATCCATGTTCTCGTTTTGCCCGGGCGGAGTTGGACTCGTTGAGTCTCGCTTCGCTCGTAGTGGATTCTCCAGGGCGCGACGTGCGAATCGCCCTTCAGACGAGAACTCTGAAGTCATCGTGAGCCTACTTCACTGAGCGAGGCGGGCCAGATCGAGCGCCCGATAGAGCCTATGACCTTGCGTCGCATCTTGCCGGTGGCCGTCGTTTCCCTGATGACGGTCTTATGCGCAGCCCAGGCGCTTGCGGCGACCAGGCCCAACGTCGTGGTCATCTTGTCGGACGACCAGGGGTGGGGAGACCTGAGCGTTCATGGGAACACAAACCTGAGCACGCCGAACATCGATTCGCTCGCGCGAGACGGAGCCCTCTTCGAGAGGTTCTACGTTTGCGCGGTCTGCTCCCCAACGCGCGCCGAATTCCTCACCGGTCGTTATCATCCGCGAGGCGGGGTCTGGAGTACCTCGACAGGCGGCGAACGGCTCGACCTGGATGAGAAGACCATCGGCGATACGTTCAAGGGTGCGGGCTATGCGGTTGGAGCTTTCGGCAAATGGCACAACGGTACGCAGTACCCTTATCATCCCAACGCCCGCGGCTTCGACGAGTTCTACGGGTTCTGTTCCGGCCATTGGGGGGACTATTTCAACCCGCCTCTCGAACACAACGGACAGCTCGTCCGCGGCGACGGATTCATCAGCGACGACTTGACCAACCACGCATTAGCGTTCATCGAATCGAATCGCGAACGTCCTTTTTTCTGCTACCTGCCGTTCAACACGCCTCACTCGCCGATGCAAGTTCCGGATCGCTTCTTTGCCAAGTTTAAAGATGCGAACCTGGCGATGCGTTACCAGGGACCCCAGAAAGAGGACCTTGACTTCACCCGCGCGGCGCTCGCGATGTGCGAGAACATCGACTGGAACGTCGGCCGCCTGCTGAAACGGCTGGACGAGTTGAAACTGGCCGACAACACGATCGTCCTCTACTTCTGCGACAACGGCCCGAACGGCTGGCGCTGGAATGGTGGCATGAGAGGTCGTAAAGGCTCGACGGACGAGGGGGGCGTCCGCTCTCCTTTGCTCTTGCGCTGGCCGGGGCACGTCAAGCCTGGCACGAAGGTCGCGCCGATCACCGGCGCAATCGACTTGCTGCCGACGCTGGCCGAACTGGCCGGAATCTCGGTCGCATCGACCAAGCCTCTCGACGGCATGAGCGTCGCCTCGCTCTTGCTGGGAAATTCCTCTCTTTGGCCGGACCGGCTCCTCTTCAGCCACTGGAGCGGGCAGGTGAGCGTACGGAACCAGCAGTATCGCCTCGATGCCTCCGGCCGGCTCTACGACATGACGCGCGACCCTGGCCAGGAGCGTAACGTCGCCAAAGACTACCCCGAGATTACCGCCCGACTCTCCGATGCCGTTGCCCGGTGGTCGCGAGATCTGTTGCCCGGTTTGACGGAAGACGAGCGGCCCTTCCCGGTCGGCTATCGGGCCTTCCCGATCACCTGGCTCCCGGCCCGTGACGGTGTACCCCACGGCCAGATCAAGCGGAGCGCCAACGCCCCGAACTGCTCCTACTTCACCAACTGGACCCGAACGGACGATCGCATCACCTGGGACGTCGAAGTGGCCACAACCGGCCGTTACGAGGCCGTCGTCTATTACACCGCCGCCGCCGAGGATGTCGGAGCCACCCTGGAGCTGGGCTTCAACGGGAGCCAGGTCCAGGCCAAAGTCATCGACCCGCACGACCCTCCGCCTCGAGGCGCGGAGCATGACCGTGTGAAGCGAAACGGGGAATCCTATGTCAAAGACTTCAAGCCTCTCCGCCTGGGAACCCTGAACCTGACGAAGGGCCGCGGCCCTCTCACTCTCCGCGCCGTCGAGATCCCCGGCCGGCGAGTCATCGACTTGAGGACGGTCGTACTCACTCTGATCGAGTAGAATCGTTTGCCTTTGGATTCCCAGGCGATTTTTGCGGGGCACCTGTGGACAGTTCGTCCGCATGACTTGTTACTTGCGTCGTGATCCTTGGCCATGTAGATAAGTCGGTTGAGTGGCGCGGTGGTACACCGACGCGGGAGACACACCGGCCGTCCGAACGAGAGGGAGCCATCCATGCGCCTGAACTTATCGACCCTGGGAATCTGTCTGGCTCTCGTTCTGGCACGTGGTGCGGCGGCCGATGAACCTTCCCCGTCGCGACCCCCCAACATCGTCTACATCCTCGCCGACGATCTCGGGTACGGCGACGTGCATTGCTTCAACCCCAACGGCAAGATCGCCACGCCTCACATCGATCACCTTGGCTCCGAAGGCATGCGTTTCACCGACGCTCATTCAGGCTCGGCGGTCTGCACGCCCACGCGTTACGGCATCCTGACTGGGCGGTACAGCTGGCGATCCTCGCTCAAGTCAGGCGTGCTCTTTGGCTTTTCGAAGCCCCTGATTGAGCCCGGCCGCCTGACGGTCCCCGCGTTCCTGCGACAGCACGGCTATAAGACCGCCTGCATCGGCAAGTGGCACCTTGGCATGGACTGGCCCCTCAAGGAAGGCCATCCCTCGGGCGAGATCGACACCGGCTGGGAGGTTGACTTCACCAAGCCGATCGCCAACGGGCCGACCACCTTCGGCTTCGACCACTACTTCGGCATCAGCGGCTCGCTCGACATGCCTCCTTTCGTGTTCATTGATCAAGATCACCCCGTCGAGATCCCGACCGTCGAGAAGAAGTGGGTGCGGAAGGGCCCGGCTGGCGCCGACTTTGAGGCCGTCGACGTCCTCCCCACGCTCGTTCGATCGGCGACTTCGTTCATCGATAAGAACGCCGAAGCCGCCCGGGCAGGCAAGCCCTTCTTCCTCTATGTCCCGTTCTCCGCGCCCCACACGCCGATCTTGCGCGAGGCCGAGTGGCGCGGGAAGTCCGGCCTCAACGCCTATGCCGACTTCGTGATGCAAGTCGACCAAGCGGTCGGCCAGATCCTCGGCTCCCTGGAAACGGCAGGACTGGCCGGCGAAACCCTGGTCTTCTTCACCAGCGACAATGGCTGCTCGCCCGAGGCGAACTACTCCGAGTTACTGAAGAAAGGTCACGACCCGAGTGCCGGCTTCCGCGGTACGAAGGCCGACATCTTCGAAGGCGGCCATCGCGTCCCCTTCATCGTTCGCTGGCCCGGCAAGGTCAAGCCCGGCACGACTACCGATCAGATCGTCTGCCTGACCGACCTCTTCTCCACCTGCGCCGAGATTCTCGGCTCTCGCCTCCCCGACACCGCCGCCGAGGATAGCGTAAGCTTCCTCCCCGCCCTCCTGGGCAGAGCGACCGCCCCTCTTCGCGAGGCCATCGTCCACCACTCCATCAACGGCTCATTCGCGATCCGCCAGGGCCATTGGAAGCTCGCACTCTGCCCCGATTCCGGAGGCTGGAGCCCACCCCTGCCTGATAGTGAGGACGCCGAAGGCCTCCCCGAGACCCAGCTTTACGACCTCTCCACGGATCCCGCCGAGCAACACAACCTCCAGGCCAAGCATCCCGAGATCGTCGAGCGCCTGACCACCCTCCTGAAAAAGTATGTGGCCGACGGTCGTAGCACGCCTGGCGCACCTCAGCAAAACAATGGATCTCCGGTAGATATCCGTCGGATTATCAAGTAATTATTAAAAATAAGTCGTGAATAAATCACGAGATCAGAAACAGTGATAGTCACGCGACTTAGGAATCGGTGTGAAACGGGTAGTCGATGTAACCTGTGTGATTGCCGCCATAGAACGTGGTGCGGTTGTAGGGATTCAACGGAATGTTGTGACGCAGCCTCTCGGGAAGGTCGGGATTGGAGATGAAGTGTCGTCCGAAGGCGACGAGGTCCGCATGGCCTTCCTTGACGATTGCCTCTGCGCCCGCCCCTTCGAAGCCACCGGCGGCGATGATCGGGCCATGGAAAATCCTTCGCAGGTTTTTGGCCGCCACCGGCGGCGCACCTTGCACGATCTCTTGGTTCCCTTTGATGCGCGGCTCGATAACATGCAGGTAGGCGAGATTGTAGCGGTTCAATTGTCCGGCAAAATAGCCGAAGATCTTGGCGGGGTTACTGTCCCACATAGAGCCGAACTGTCCGCTCGGCGAGATCCGCACCCCGACCCTCTGTCCACCCCAAACCGAGACGAGGGCGTCGACCACTTCCAGGGGGAAGCGAGAGCGGTTTTCGATGGAGCCACCATATTGATCGGTGCGATGGTTGCTGCCATCTTCAAGAAACTGGTCCACCAGGTACCCATTGGCGGCATGGAGCTCGACGCCATCGAACCCGGCTGCCATCGCGCGTTCGGCCGCGCGACGGAACTGTTCGACGATGTGTGGGATCTCGTCGAGTTCGAGCGCCCTCGGCATTGAGAAGGCGATTTCGCCGTTATTCGAGACACCGTATCCTTCGGCTCGGATTGCGGAAGGTGCCACCGGTGTCTGTCCATTGATGATGTCGGGGTGTGACTGGCGTCCGCAATGCCAGACCTGCAAGAAGATTCGGGCGTTTCGATCGTGTACGGCATCGACGACCCTGGTCCACCCGCCGATCTGGTTGTCGGCATAGATCCCGGGAGCGCCGGCGAAGGCGATCCCGAGCGGCGAGACGGGAGTGGCCTCAGCGATGATCAGCCCGCCCGCAGAAGCCCGTTGACGGTAATACTCCACCATCAGGGACCCGGGGATATCACCGAGCTCCGATCGCATGCGCGTCAAGGGGGCCATCACGACCCGGTGAGCAAGCCCGTAGGGGCCGATGTTTATCGGAGAAAAGAGAATGCTCATGAGGGGTTTGGGAGCCTCCTGTTTTGTCGGCGATCTTCACCGACTTCTTGTTTGTAGGCCATCCTGTGGCAAATGGGCATGCTGGCGTACTGCCGCCGTTCCTTGCTCGCCTTGCGAATCCGAGTCGGAAACCGAAGCCCAGGCTCGTGCGTGATACGACTCGACCACGGGCCTATCGCTCGGCCTAGGCCCAATGCCAAGCATGGTCATCGATCTCGAGGACCTCGGCAGGTCAAGGCCTAAGTGCTGCATCCGGCAAGCTGTGTTCCTCATAGAGTGGGTACTACTTATCAAAGATTTCTGATTTCTTTTGTAGGGCAGGCCTTGGCCTGCCAGGGCTGTTCGCGTGCGCCTCGGCAGGCCAAGGCCCTACAAAAAACTGCCGGATGTTTCACTAACCTAGATTGGATCGCGATGGGATCGCCTACAAAATTCCGGAAGAGCTGAGTGAAATCCCTGGGATTTCCGTGTGGTAAGCGTTATAGTTTGGTGTTGTGTGGATTTGTTTGTGGAATGGCGATGGTGGCTTGTCCACCAGTGGGCCAAGGCTAGCGCCACTGGTGATTCTGTTGGCGAATTCGTTTTGGGCGTCCGGAAACGCCGGATTCGCTTCCCCAAGACGCCTCATTTCGCCCGGCTTCCGTCCAAACGACCCGCAGCGGGAGTTCGCCAACAGAATCCGCTGGTGGACAAGCCACTCGCGCGTACATCATATCTCCGGTGTTCGATTGCTCGTTGAAGACTGACTTGCCGCACCGAACATGTTTAAAATTTCAACTACATGGTGAGACTAGCGTATTCGACGTTTTTAGATTTGGGCAACTCCGCCGTCGACAAACAACTCAATTCCGGTGACGAAACTAGAATCGCTTGAGGCGAGGAACAGGGCCGCGGTCGCGATTTCCTCGGGCCGTCCCATGGTGCCCCGAGGAATGAGCGCGACGAACGCGTCCACGCTCTCTCGAGGGAGACCTTCGAGGATCGGGGTGTCGATGGTGCCAGGACTGAGCACGTTGACGCGGATGTTGCGTGCTTTGAGATCCACGGTCCACGTCCTCGCGAACGACCTGATGGCGGCCTTACTCGCGCTGTAGACACTGAAGGCCGGGAAGCCCTTCACGGTGGCGATCGAGCCGTTCATAATGATCGACCCGCCGTCGGTGAACAGAGGCAGGGCTTTCTGCACGGTGAAGAGCGTTCCGCGGACGTTGAGGCCGAAGGATGTGTCGAACTGTTCCTCGGTGATCTGTCCGATAGGTGCCAAGGCTCCGGTCCCCGCGCTTGCGAAGAGGACGTCGATGCGTCCTTTTTCGGCCTTGACGGTCTGGTAAAGTCGATCGAGGTCGAGGAGGTTGGCGGCATCGCCTTGGACGCCGGTGACATTCCGTCCGATGGCCTTCACGGCGTCATCCAAGAGCTTCTGCCGGCGACCGGTGATGAAGACGTAAGCCCCTTCTTCGACGAAGAGTTTAGCCGTGGCCAAGGCCATGCCCGAGGTCGCACCCGTAATCACGGCAACCTTATCCTTGAGCTTTCCCACGGTTCTTGCTCCTGCCCTTGAATGTTTTTTGACTCAGCTCCAGGAACACCGACAACGAAGATGGCTCGGCGGATTGGACTTGAGATGCATGGTTCACCGCCCTCGATGTGCCTTCGACCCCTAGGCGTTTGGCGATCCCTGTCCGGTTTCGCTTGGCGGCTGTAGCCACCACCGCAATCTTGACTTCGAGGTTTTCCGTCTCAGTCATCTCGGGTAGTAGAGCTTTTTTGTACCGTTAGATACAATGAAAGTATACAGGACCTTGCAAGGGCTTTCGCCATTTTTTTGTGGAAGGCTTGTTCCTGGGGCGCTCGACCCGAGAGCGACGAACCCAAGTTTCGTGGGTGCATGATCTTGTCTCTGGCACAGGCGTGTCTCGAAGAGGCAGAGCCGGTCCGACGGGAATCGGCTGGGTTGAGGGAAGCACTTGCGACGACCCTTGAGCGGTTCAATCGGGCTGCCCAGGACGGTGACTTGTCACTGGGAACCGATGGCGCCACCCTCGCCCGATGCGCGGCTACAGTCATGAACGGCTAGGCGCTTCGGGCAACCCGCGGGGCACTTCGACGCGGATCTCCGTCAGGTCTCGATGCTGGCGATGCGAGCACGGCCTGCTTAAGCCTCTTTGAAATCAATAGTATATAATTATGATATTTGCAATGTGAGGTCGATCGGATTCCTTGACTTGAAGGAGGCTGGGATCTTCTCACGGAGAGGCGATCCGGATAGGCTTTGGCCAAGTGACCTCAGCAAAGGTGGGCGATGGGGGAGGAACGCGGCGACGACACGGGAGCAAGCCTTGGCGTATCCGGGGGGGGGGCTCGAAGGCTTGTCCCCGGGCCACCCGCCCTTACTGATTTTTGTAGGGATTGTCGCCGGCACGTCGTTGCCGTTTCGTGCTCAGGGCGTGGGACTTGACCTCGAAGCCAAGATTCACCAAGCCCTGGACTTCGGCCTTCAGAACGAGCGCGATGGTCGCAGTGCTGTTGACGTCGCGAGAGGCCTGAGGAGCGCATCGGGTGCTACGGCGGAAGTCATCGGACTTCGCGCAGCGCCCGCCATTTGTCGATCATCCCCGGCGAGACGAGGTCTGAGGCGTTAGTCGATGTTGGGCGTCGCTTCACGCTCTCGCTTTTGTTGGATACGAGTCATCTAATTTGAACGTTAATAAAAAAACGAGTAATTAATAAAAACGAATTCATTTGTAATGTCATTTTTGGCTCTGAAGTTTTGGGGATCGCGATTAAATCAAATTGTTTGGTTTATTTGACAATTTGTATTGAGTTTTGATTGATATTAATTTGTGATGAATTTTATGTGTTTTGTGTGGTGGGGCGCTCCCTCGGCCGCGACGGTCACCCCTTTGCTTATCTCCTCATTCCCAGAAGCGGATCCGAGTTGCAAATCACTGGGGCACAAAGACCACCAAACATTGCGATGCCAGGATCCAATTCGGCTAATTTCTTGCGACGACATCTCTGGACAAGGCTCGAAGTTCCGTAGGGCCTCTCATGGAATGACGGCGCGGCTCGTTCGCGACCATATTCTATTTAAATTTTTCTTTTCTTTGTCCTAAAGTAACGTAGGAGAAGGGCTTAAGCCAATTCTTGGAGGCCCGGTCATGTCCCTGCTGGGCTCTCAAAAACTGGAAGCTGCCCCCCGGAGTCAGCCCACTGGCTATTCTTTCAGCGACGTAAGTCGCTTGTGGTTCGGGGATTCCGTGGTTGCGTTTTGGCGGGGTGAGAAGTCTAAGAGATTAGCAATTTGTTTTATGGACGTATGTGATGTCATCTCTGGACAAGACTCGAGCTTCAACGGTAGCCTCTCATGGAACGACGGCACGGCTCGTTCGCGACCATCCCTTTATTTTGATCCTAGTAGGCCTTCAATCTTCGATCGACGGGTGAGACCCTTGGATTTCTGGGATAGAAAACCTCCTACAGCCAATCATTGGTCGAAGGAGATATCCGTTAATCGAAGATTGAAGGCCTACTAGCTTGTTATAGGAGAAGGACTTACATCAAAGCTTGGAGGCTCGGTTATTTCCCTGCCGGACTCCCAAATCTGGAAGCCGCCGTCGAAGTTAGCCCTCTGTCCACGCTCGTCGCGGGGATACTGGCCCGGCTCCTTCCTTTGGGCACTTCCTCCAAGTTCTCTCGGTACCATGCACCCCAGCAATGGGATCGCGATCTCCCCATCGCCGCCATCACTGGGTGGATGATCGAGGTCGTTGCCGGCACCCAACGTTTCATCCATGCTACTTGCCGAGCTGTCTACCAGAAGTATGGACGTATCTCCATCGACTATTCCCGTGCCGTTGTCTGAGCCTCCACCCTCCGAGTCTTAGCACTTCTGACCCAGGCTTTGGGCCGGTTTCTGGAGTTGTTCGACTGGGAGGGGTATTCGGATTCGGACCATCAGCGAAGACTTCGTTGCATTTCATCACGATAGGTGCTTCGTGGATTTGGCAGTAATGCCGGTCGGTAGTGAGGCGGGTCGATGTGGCGTTATTCCTGAAGAATCAGCCTCATGGTCCCAAGAAGTCTCCACCTCCCGATACCAGCGGCTAAGGATGGCCCCACCATTCGACGTATCGACTTATTCAAGAATCCAGAAAAGCTAGATGTGGGAAGGGATACTCGTTCGCGACGATTATGGAGCAGCGCGAATGCAAATCGCAGGAAGTGTCTCGAGATCGACTAGGAATCATGTGCCAATCAGGGCGATGCTCGTTCCCCGAGCCGAGGGGCCTATACCCGCGCTCGATGTGTGGAGAGGTACGGCTATCACGTTTCTGCTGCTCGGCCATTTTTTCGAGATCCCTAAGATCAATTTCGGGCGGCTCGGCGTGGAATTCTTTTTCGTGCTCAGCGGATTTTTGATGGGGAGGCTTCTCTTCATCAAACGAACGCCCCTGGGACACTTTTACCGAAGGCGGATTTCGCGAATTTTCCCAGCAGGCTATGCCTTTCTGATAGCAATGGTGTCCATCAGACCCTTATCGGGATATGGGGCGCCTCCCTATTTTACGGAAGCGGTATCCTGTTTTCTGTTCTACGTCAATTACTTCGTGGCTTTACAACCCAATGTCTATTTACACCTGCCGTTCAATCATTTTTGGTCGCTCTGTGTGGAAGAGCACACGTACATATTCCTTTCACTATTGGCTTTTCTGTGTCGCAGGACCGGTTGGGCGACCATGCCTCTGTTGGTGACGGGTCTTGTCGGATCCTTCGTAACGGCGTGGATCGTCGGAAGCCATGAAAACTGGGATTACTACCGTGTCTATTGGCGGAGTGATTGCCGGGCCGGGTCGATTCTATGCGGTGTCGTCGCGGCCTGTCTGGCCTCTCGCGGCGTCGGCAGTCTTGGGAAGTACGGCGCGTTCCGAAGCGAGACTCTAGGATGGTGTTGCATCGCAATTGGCATCTTCTTAAATGCAACGATGTTTCACGATTACATCAAGTACACTCTCGGAACCATCTTTCTCGCTGCTGCCATCCTCTTGATTTCTCAGCATGGGAGTGGCTGGTACTGGTCCTTCCGGCCGTTGGTCTGGCTTGGAACGATTTCTTATTCAGTCTACCTGTGGCAACAACCCTTTTTTGAGGCTGTGCATGCAGGAAAGATTGGGTTTATCCCAGCCTTGCTGTCCGCTGTCGCCGTTGGGGGGGCATCGTACTATCTATGGGAGCGCCCGGTGCGAAGTTACCTGAACGCAACTTGGGCGAAATGAATTGGCGGTTTTCGGAGGAATCGCGCACGCCTTCCTGGGGAAGTCCTCTGCGAGGAACATGGAGAGGCCAGGATGCGACGGGCTCGCTTCACTCTGACGCCGCCGCTCCATCGGAACGGCTATCAAGTCCCAAGCCTCGCGGAACTACGCTCGGGATGGCCTACGATGAAGGCCATGGTTTCTCCTGGTTTCGGGGTATCTCGGCACCTTTCATTCCGATTGTGGTGACTTGATTTGTAGAAAAGATGTTGGCTCGTTAGATTTAAAATGTCGCGATGATACTCTATCGTGATTCGGTCGGGGCCGAAAGCTCGAGGACGAGAAACGGTGGCTTGTCGGGTTGCGAGCGGCGTAGCAGGGGGAGCGATACGTTGTAGACTGGGACTGCGGCGGCGGTGTGTCCTTCGGGGCTACCGTTGTGCGCGTGGCCATGGACGATGGCCGTGACAGGGTAGCGATTCAAAGGTTCTTCCAGCCGTCCGCAACCCAGGAAGGGGAAGATTTCGGCCGGCTCGTTCTCGACGGTTGCCCGGATGGGGGAATAGTGGAGCACGGCGATCCGGCTCTCGGTGCGTAGCCTGGCCAGGGCGGATTCGAGCTTCAACGCCTCGTCGACCGCTTCCTGGACGAAAGCTTTGATCGCCTTTTCGCCCCAGGCACCGAGCGTTCCTCTGCCGAAGCCGCCGGCGAATCCCTTGACCCCCGCGAAGCCGATCCCCAGGATCTCGACGGCGTCGCCATCGAGCAGGACGATCCCGGCGTCCATGAGGATCTGCCGAATGCTGTCCTCGTGCCCCGACTCGAAGTCGTGATTGCCCAGTACGGCGACCGTCGGCAACTTCGACGCGTCGGACAACTCCTCGACGAGAAGGTGAGCCTCCTCCAATAACCCATGGTCGGTCAAGTCGCCGCAAAGCACCAGTACGTCAGCGAATTGTTCGCAACTCTCGAACAATGGCCGGATCCGCCCGTGGGAATTCTTGTTGCAATGGAGGTCGCCGACCGCAGCAAGCCGCACCACCGATTTAGATTTGGTCATGATTCCCTCCGTTTCTCTGGACGATCTCGCTTCGCAAAGCGGAGCCGACTCACCTGAAGCTGGCAAAGTGTATGCCCAGATGGCACCGACTTTGCAAACGTATGGAACAACGGTCTTGAGTGAGTGGAGGACCGTTGGCTATGGAATTGGCACCGGTTGGACTGAATCCGAGGACTCGTGATTTCTACGTGCGAACGCTGGCCGTGCTCAACGAGGCAGGGGCGCCCTTCCTCGTCGGTGGCGCTTACGCAATGGCTATGCACGCAGGAGTCGAACGCCACACGAAAGACCTGGATATTCTTATCCTCAGGGGGGACCGCGACCGCTTCCTTCAAACGCTTCATGCGGCCGGCTATCGTACCGAGGTGTCGTTCCCGCACTGGTTGGCAAAGGCCTTTGGCGAGGATGGGTTCATCGATGTGATCTACAGTTCGGGTAACGGCGTGGCCGAGGTTGACGAGGAATGGTTCACTCATGCGTCAGACGGCAAACTTCTTGGCGTTCAGGTAAAACTCTGCCCAGCCGAGGAAATGATCTGGTCCAAGGCATTCGTCCAGGAACGCGAACGGTTTGACGGGGCCGACATCGTCCACTTGATCCGCTGCCGGGGCGAGTCCATGGATTGGACACGATTGCTTCGCCGTTTCGGGGAACATTGGCGCATCCTCTTCGGCCACCTGATCACTTTCGGATTCATCTACCCAGCCGAGCGGGGAAAAATCCCAGCCTGGGTTCTCAATGATCTCGCGGATCGGCTGAGAAACGAGACGGAAGGACCGCTGCCTGGCGGTCAAGTTTGCCTTGGCACACTTCTTTCTCGCGAACAGTATCTCCCGGATATCGGGATCTGGGGTTATCAGGACGCCCGGCTTAAACCTCAGGGGAGGATGTCCTCCGAAGAGATTGCGCATTGGACCGCCGCGATCACCGCAGCCAAAGTTGGCCTGAACAATCTCTGATAAAGCGGAACCTGCCCTTCGCGAGCATGATCGTCCTGGCGACGAAGGCCGGCGCACCCACGATCGCGAAGAATGTGGAGGGAGGATCCCCGAGGGACAGCAGGACGCGCTCCCGCACCGAACCCAGTGGCCGACGCCGTCGGCCCAACTCATTCCGAGGGCCTGACTGGTCGGTGAATCATGGATGGTCGTCTCGGCATTGATTCTCGGCCTTTCACTCCTGGGTGGATATCGGCCCCTCCAGTCGCTTCAGCTCTGCATGAATATCCGTCTCTTCATAGAACGACACCCATCCTCGGACGGTTCTCGACTCACCCGGCGGACAGTCAGGCACGTGGGGATCGGAGTGGAGGCAAGGACAAGGCGCGTTGCCCCAGGCGCGTTTGCACCCGTCCCAGGCGGTGATGATCCAGCGCCGGCCGGAGCTGTCGGAAGCGGCGGCGAAGGGGGCCTGGAAGATTTTCTTGTCATTCGACTGACGCTCGAAACCGTTCAAGCTTTTCAGCATGACGCACATCTGGATGTCGAGCCCGGTCAGCGTGTCGGTCGAGCCGTTGGTCACCTGGAACTCCATGCGCGTCATGGTTCGTTCAGGTCTCACTCTGGAGGTGAGTGTGACCTTGTTCGGCAAGGAACGCGACAACTCGAACGAACCGTCCGGGAGAAGGCTCCATTCCAGGGGCGGGAGAGTCTGGCCTTGCTCGTCCCAGACCGTGGGGACGTGGGTGTGAGCCAGGTAGAGCAGCTTGCGCTGGCCGGAGGGGGTGTTGTGCCAGACGGCTTCGGGGACGTCTGCCACGGCGTAGCCGCCGTCGGCCCAGGGGGCGAAGAGGCTGACCTTGGTTTCGCGCTGGGGCCGGATAGCTCCGTCGAGGAAACCGATGCGCGGATGACGGCCGCCGGGATAGGGGAGGGCAGGAGGGGGGGCGTCGGTCGGGTGGTCGGTCTTGATCCCGAGTCGTTTCGCGGCTGCGGTCACCTCCTCGGCGGTCATGCCCAGGGCGTTGCCGGCTTCGGTGGGGGTGTAACGGTGGTGAATGAGCATTGAGGAGAGCCAGGTCTTGAGGTCGCCGTCGGATTTGGCCGGGCGGGCGTTCGAGCCGTCGCGATCGGAGGATAACAGCGTCTTACGGTCCTCGATCACGCCCCAGGGGTTCGAGGGAACGACGTTCGGATCCACGTAGCGAGCCAGATCGCGGAGGGCGATCACCCGATAGTTGTTGTCGGCAAGGTATTTGACATACGACGTGAACAGGGGCGTCGGTGTGCTGACCCACGAGTGCGCCGTGTCGGGAACACCATGAAGCTGGATGACGGCGATCTTTCCCCCTCTCGCTTGGGAGACGGCCCGCTTGAAGTCGTCGAGGGTCCAGTCGGGGCGTACGTCACCCACCGAGGGGATGAGTAAGGGGTGGTCGAGCCCTGGCTCATAGGCGAAGCCACGGCCTTTATCATAGGGATATTCCGGAGCTCCCCCGCGCCGGGCGAATTGGATCCCGTGGTCATGAAGCAGCGGCAGGACGTCCTTGTCCAGAGCGTTACCGGGATAGGCGAAGGTGATGGGCCGGGGAACGCCGTGAGCCAGACACCGGGCGTCGATGGCTCCGATTTGTTCGATCGTCTCGGGGGCATTCCTGGCGCTCGGGGGCTTGTGGTCTCGGGTGTGATTGCCGATCTCGAAGCCATCTCGGTGAAGCTGAGCGATCTCCTCCCAGGTCATGTAGTCGTGTTTGTTGGTCGGGAAGTCGAAGCCCTCGGTGACAAAGAAGGTGGCACCGAAGCCATGCTTCTTCAGCAAAGGGGCGGCCACCTTCACGTGGGACTTGCTGGCATCGTCGAACGTCAGCACGACCAGCTTGTCCGGGATCGGCTCCAGAGCGACCGCGGATGTGGCCAGCGCAAGGGAAAAGAGTAGTGGACAGAAAACTCGCATGGGATGAATCCTACAGGGGAGACACCAAAGGCTGCATGCCGATTGGTGGTGTGCTGATCCCCGAGCTTACCAGGTCGGACCCTCGCAGGGAGACACGACCTGCATGAGGGCCGGCGCGATGCCGAAGGTATCCTGCGGGATCCCCCGCCTGAATCTCCGTCTCCTCATCGAACGACATCGATTCCCGTTAGAATCACCCTCGGACGCGAATTCCTTGGAGATTTACGGACCCAAAACGAACTCCTCGGGCAGTATCTCCACAGACGCGAACCGGTGGCCGGGGGTCTTACGATGCGGTCGGAGCGCAACAGACAACTTAGCGAAGACTTAAGTCGTATTTTCCGGCAGGGGGCGGCTCCCGCGGGCGACCGTGATTTGCTCGGTCGCTTTCTCGTCGAAGGTGACCAGGTTGCCTTCGAAAGGCTACTCGCGCGACACGGGCCGATGGTCCTGGGCGTATGTCGCCGCCTGTCCGACAGTCCGCATGATGCCGACGACGCGTTCCAGGCCACGTTCCTTGTTCTCGTCCGGAAGGGCGCGCGGCTCCACAATGCGGACCGCCTGGGGCCCTGGCTTTACGGCGTGGCTATCCGGGTGGCGACCAAGGCACGGATCCGAAAGGCCCGTCAACGTCAGCGTCATCAGGCCCAGGCCGAAGAGGTCGCTTTCTATGATGGGCCGAACACCGACCTGCTCGACGTCAGGCCGATCCTTGATGCCGAGTTGGGGCGGATCCCGGCCAAGCTTCGGGACGTCCTGATCCTCTGCCTGCTGGAAGGCGCCACTGCTGAGGAGGCCTCTTCTCGGCTTGGCTGCCCGCTCGGGACGGTCAAGAGCCGGCTGGCCCGCGGCCGAGAGGCGCTTCGCACCCGCCTGATCGGGCGGGGCTTCGCACCCGGCATCGCCCTGGTTGCTCCGTCCTCGATCTCCACTCCACCTGTACCCGAGTCCCTGGCCCAGGCGACCCTGAACGTGATCGCCGGATCTTCGACGGCCGTCGCCCCGGGCATCACCATTCTGACGAGAGGAGTCGCATCCGCCATGCTGCCTCGAATGACCCTGACGGCCTCCCTGCTGCTGGGGGGCATCGCGCTTGCCGGGTTGGGGATGGTCTCCTGGATCAAGGCCCCCGCCGTGGCGCAACAGTCCGGGGGGGCCGGTGCACGTCCGTCCGAAGCACGCACCCCAGGGGATGTCTCGACAAATCATGTAAGACAGATCCTGCTAGCATTCCATAACTATATCTCTGTCAACGGTCACCTGCCACCCTCGGCGATCTATGGGGCCGACGGGCAGGCAAAGCTCAGTTGGCGAGTTGCCTTGCTGCCGTATCTCGGAGAGGGGGCGTTGTACCACGAGTTCCGAATGGACGAACCTTGGGACAGCCCGCACAACAAGGCACTGATCGCTCGCATGCCGGCCGTTTTCCGAATACCCGACTCCCCAGCCCCAGAGGGTGAGTCGCGACTGCGCGGGTTCTTCGGGCCGGGGGCGTTGTTCGACGGGGTCCGGGGGATCGGGCTCGAGGAGATTATCGACGGTACTTCGAACACGGTGCTCATCGTCTCGGCAAAGGAGCCGATTGTTTGGACAAAGCCCGGTGAACTCGTCTTCAAGCCCGGCCAGCCGCTTCCTACGTTGGACGATACGGACCCGTCCTCGTGCCTTGTCGGGATGTGTGATGGAAGCACAAGGTACGTTTCTCCCCAGGATTGGACGCTGTTGTCAAAGATGATTACCCGCGCCGGGCGCGAGGCGATCCACCTGCCGATCCGTAATGAAAGCCCGGATGTGTCGACTCCCACCACTCCGCCACTGCCTCCCACCACTCCGCCACTGGCGCCAACGGCACCTCGCGCGTCGATGCCCAGGATGACGGCAGACATGAGCGCCTCAACGCTTCCACCAGGCCCCGGGGCGGCGACGCCAGGCCCGGTCACCACGGAGACCCCCCTAGGGCCGGACGGGAGGATTCTAGGAACAACGGTCGAATCCATGCCAGCTCCGGCGAGGTTCTCGATTGAGCAGCGGCTCCAAAGATTGGAGGAGAAACTCGACAGTCTCATCCAGCGCTTCGACGCCCAGGCAGCGGGGAGAGGAAAGCCCTGAGTGTCACGCGCATCATGAGAGACACGGGCCGCCGGTTGTCCTTCGAGGGATGATCGGCGGCCCTTGAGCGCGCTGGGATGCGGAGACAGGCAATACCCGCGTCGAAGAGATATTTGCGATCGCGCGGATCCTGGAGATCGCTCTCTCCCGGCCTCTTGCGACCTTCCCGCGGCCTTGTAGGATGGAGCCGCGCCGCATTCGCTCAGGTATGGTTACGCATTGGTGCGTCGAACGAATGGGGCGGTGATCTTAGCCCGAGGTATGCGAGTATGAAGAGGCTGGTAACTGTCGCGATCATAGCGCTCGGTCTGCTGGTGGTGCTTCCACCGGCGGATCTACTCGGCCAGGATACGCTGGGACGTCAATACGCCGCCTCGCGCGACTACGCCAAGTGGGAGAAGGAGATCACTTCCTATGAGGCGGCCGACCGCCAGAACCCGCCCCCCAAGGGTGGCGTCCTCTTCATCGGCTCCTCGACGATCCGGCTCTGGAAGACGCTTGCTGCCGACTTCCCGGATCACAAGGTCATCAATCGTGGTTTCGGTGGCACCGAGATCGTGGACTCCACCCACTTCGCGGACCGCCTCATCTTTCCCCACGAGCCCAAGCAGATCTTCCTCCGGGCCGGAGGCAACGATATTCATGCCGGACGGCTCCCCAAGGATCTTGCGGTCGATTTCGTGGAATTCGTCCGCGTGGTCCATGCCCGACTGCCTAAGACGGAGATCTTCTTCATCGCCCTCAACCCGACCCCCGCGCGATGGGGCGAGAGCGACAAAAACCGCGAACTGAACAGGCTGGTCCGCGAGCTGGCCCTGGAGATGCCGCGAGTCGGCTTCGTCGACGCCTACGATATCAGCCTCACTCCCGACGGCCGGGCCCGTCCCGAACTGTTCGTCAAGGACCGGCTCCACTTCGCCCCAGAGGGCTACAGGCTGCTCGCGGAGCGCGTCCGTCCTTTCCTTGCGCAATAGAGCCACCCTCCGCCTTTGCCGGCGATCCCGCCCGCTCCTCGGGCGGATCGCTCCTGATCGGCCGAACGGCCTTGCACGGCTGCCCTGTGGCCGTATCTTGGCAGAGCTCTATCACCCATTCAGCGGAAATAGCTAAGGACTTGTCTGCGAGATAGGGGCGCTTAAGCCTTTGTGCGTCACCAATGTTAAGGGTGGGGGAAGCCGGTTCGGGAGCGGGCTGCTCAGGGCCGATGGTTCCCCTCAGGCGCATGCCTCTAACAGATCGAGAGCTTTGGTGACGGTGATGTCTTCGTGATAGCGGACGAAGTCGACGACGTCGCCTGAGGTTCCACAGTCGGAGCACTTGAAGCTCTTCATGGCCGGGTCGACCCTGAAGGTAGAGAGATGGTCGTCATGAAACGGGCAAAGGGACCGGAACCCGAGGCCATCGTGTTGTAGTGGGAAATATGAGCGGATCACCTCGGCGATCGAGGTGTTCTCGATGATCTTTTTCCGCCGACTGCTCTCCGGCATGGTTTGGTCACCATCATGAACGTTATGGGGACTTCAGCTTGGTGTCGTTTTTTGTCCGCCTGCCTCGGGAAAGCGAGAAGCTCGCATCTCCTCAGGCAAGGACCGAGGCGATCGGCTCGCCGTTGGGCACGACCGTGAGGGGACGGCCGAACTGGTCGCGAAGCTCGAGGTCGTGAGGGATGCCAAGGCAGTGATAGATCGTGGCGACGACCTCAGCGGGAGTGACCGGGTCGCTCTTGGGACGGGCTCCGATCTTGTCGCTGGCGCCGTGGATGTAGCCTTCCTTGATGCCACCGCCGGCGAGGAGGAGGGAGTACCCAAAGTTCCAGTGGTCGCGGCCGGCCTGCGCGTTGACCTTCGGGCTGCGGCCGAACTCACCCATGGCGACGACCAGGGTCCTCTCGAGCATCCCTCTTGCCTCCAAGTCGGTCAGGAGACTCGAGATCGCGGCGTCGAACTGAGGGAGCAGGGTGGTCTTCAAGGTCTGGAAATTCGAGCCGTGGGTGTCCCAGGTGGCGTTGGCATCGGGTGCCCAGGAGATGCACGCGGCGCGTGTGCCGGCCTCGATCAGACGGCGGGCCAGCAGGACGCTCTGGCCGTAGATGTTCCGGCCGTAAGCATCGCGGAGCTTCGGATCCTCGCGATCGATCTGAAACGCCCGCTGAGTCTCGGGCGCTGTCAGCATGTCGAACGCCTTGGCCTGGAATCCATCGAGATCGCGGAGGCGACGGTCGCGATCGAAGCCGGCGGGGATCGCGCCGAGGTGGCGGACCAGGTCGCGGCGACCGCCAAACCGGACAGCGGAGACATTCGCCGGGAGTGCCAATTCGGGCATCCCGAATGTGGGAGCGTTGGGATCCTTCAGGACGAAAAACGGGTCGCGATTACGACCCAGCCAGCCTCCGAAGAAGCCAGGCTGGGGAGGTCCTCCCGCCCCCTCGGCCGTGATATAGGGCATTGACACGTAGGGAACGACGGGTGTTGCGGGGGGCCGGCACAGCCCGAGTACCGAGCCGATCGCCGGGTAGTCGTTCGGGCCGGCGCCGATGGCGACGGTGGCGTCTCCGCGGTCGTGTCCCGTTAGGCTTGTATACACCGCCGCCGCGTGGGCGTTGTTAACGCTGTGGTGGGCGGAGCGAATGACCGTACAGCGGTGCATCAAGCGGGCGAGCCGAGGGAGGTGCTCGCTCAAGGGGACGCCCGGCAGCGTTGAGGCGATCGGCTTGAACTCGCCTCGGATCTCCGCAGGCGCGTCGGGCTTCATATCCCACATGTCGAGGTGACTTGGCCCACCGTCCAGGAAGATCACGATGCAGGCGTCCGCCTTCGGAAGCGGCGTGCTTGCCATTGAGGGTAACGACGCGTCGCCACGCGCCCTCGCCTCGTCGGCTCGGAGTATCCCGGTCAGGCCGAGACCGAGCGTGGAGATCCCGCCGATCTCGATCATCTCGCGGCGACTGATCCGCCGCGGTCCACGGCATGGGTTCGGTGGTGTCGACATGATAACACGTCCGAAAAACCTGGAATTGACCGATTCCGGCTGACAAAACTATGTTAAACATACACAGCATCTCGCTGACCTGCAAGTCGTGGGTCGCTCCACCCCCTCACATCCACGCCCTCGGCTTGGATTCCCATCGTGCGGAGAATGACCCAGCACGGGGGACGACGCTCGGCATGACTTGGGGGGATGTTTTGCATTTCAATCTCGGTATACGGTCTGGCCTGCTTGGAGTGCGGCCTGCTCGTGCCCTCTGTCGATTATGGCGGGCTGGTCGCCCTCCGTGAGAAGGCGAGGAGTGAGGGGCACGGAGTCGGAGACAAATCTGGCGGGGAGGGATTCCGTGACCTGTGAGACAGCTGCGACCACCAAACTGGTCACTGCGTCCTGGCTTAGCGTTCCTGATCCGGAGTCAGAAAAGGTATTCCTTGCTTTTGGGAAATGTCGAATGTCCCCGGCCTGGAGCGATTCCGAGAGGGGGGTCTTCAGCTTTCTGACCGATACGGGCGTCCATGGTCAAGCACGACAAAGGCAGCTTGAGGGCAACGGACCAGACGATTTGATAGGCGGTGCAGAGCATTTACTCGCGATGGAGAGCGTCGCCGAGAACTCACGCGGCGATTTCACGTTCAGTCCAGGCTCTGTATCGAAGTGACCGGTTTGGAAGTTCGGATCGTCCTTCCCTTCACCCCTCAGCAATTCCAACAGCCCGCCGATTTCGGCGATACAACAGACGACTTCAGCGATCCCATAATCCCTCACGCCGCGGTCAATGGCCATCGGACTCCTCGTGCGCCGGATCTCAACAGCATCATCGACGGCCCGCGAATAGGCGTCTTCCGAGACAGGCAAGCACATGGTAGGATGCTTTGTAACAATCGCGTCAAGACGCGTTCAGCCATGATTCACCTTATTCTTTAAAATACTGTGGATCTTGGCCTGTTTGCCCTGTGTCGGTCACCATGGTGACGTCCGTCGCCGAATTCGCGTGGCGGTCCCGAAATCCTACTTGGGAAAGATAAAATTATGTTTGAAAACGGAGATCGCCGTCCTGGTTTGTTTTTTATCATTGGGCCGTTGCGGACCGGCTCGTCGTTGCTGACACGCTGTATTGATGATCATCCCGAATCCATTTGCCTTTGCGAATCCGAAATTAACCGTGCGCTCTTCCCTGGTTACGTCGTGTTGTATCACAGTTGGAGGATGATGGCTCATGGACTCAAGCAGAGCGAAGCGATCGGCCTTCTCGATCGAAAGAAGCAGGACGATATTGGAAGTATAATCAAATGGTATTCAGATGTGGTACCCAGATTGTCCGATCTCTACGGGAAGGAAAATGTCACAAAGCTTGGGGATAAAAGCCCCGATCTCTTCCGATGCCCAGAGCTCGTTCGGTACTTGTCGTCGAATTTCCCCTTGATCTATACGGTCCGCGACCCTCGCGCCATTTTTTGTAGTATTGAATATCAATCGAATGTGTCTGCAGACGAGAAAAAACATCGTTGGGAAAGTCTTGTTCAAAACTACCTTGCTTGGAAGCCTCACCTGACCTCCCCGAACATGCTGATCTTGCGGTATGAGGATCTTATTGTCGATCCTCCAATGACCATGGAGGCGGTCTATAACCACCTGGGGTTGCGTCGCTCGCGAAGGTTCCTCATGCCGTTCCAGCGGGCGTACCCGGAACGCTTTCTTTGGGCTACGGCGGTGGATTGGGAAACTGGAATTCGAAAAGAGTTTGACCCGAACAGGATCACATCTTGGAAGACAAAGTTAACTGCGGATCAATTGAACTGTATCCATTCCGACGAAATCGTACTTGAGTTTATGGAAAGATTCGATTATCCAGTCGATCTGTAAGCCATGAAGATGTCCGCTACGTCGGTGGTGAGCCGATCGCGGCTCTGGATCGTTGCGGACTCGGCGGAGTGAACGGAGGCATCGCCGAAAGAGGAGAAGCCATTTAAGGCCCGTTCTTTCGAGGATGCCCCCTGAGCGTAAGCAAGACAGCAGATCCCGTCGAATCGCCGTCGTGTCACGCATACGCGTTCTTGCGCGAAGCCGAGCTGTCAGTCAAGGGGGGCTTTGTCCGGATCCTTGGCGACGCGTTTGCGGAGTTCGCGCAAGTCATCCCGGTTCTGGTCGATGATCTGGGAGAGGTCGTCCTTCTCGTCGGGCTGGGTAAGGTCTTGACCCTTCTTCGTCACTCCGATAAAGCCGACGCACATCTCGTCGTAGCTGGCCCAGCCCCACTGGACGGGCTTCGGCGGATTGTTCGGGTTCCTCGGATTGTTCGCCGAGTTGTCAAAGTGGGCTACGACTTTCACAACCGTCCCCTTGGGTAGGGTGATTGGCTGCTCAAAGTAGTAGTAACTCTGCCAGGCGAAGTCCCAGTCATCGATTTGGATCAGGTCAAGTTCACGGCCGCCAGGGAGGGTGGCCCACATCCGCATGTCGTGGCCGAGTGAGTGCATGTGCGGCTGGACGAACAGGGCTTCCATGTCGACCGGGAGTATCCAGGAGGCTCGGGCCTCGAAATTCGGATCACCAGCGGGAATCTTGAGGTTGGGTTGGAAGGCACCGGTCCGGTGTAGTGTCTGCTTGATAGGTGTCTTACTGAAATAGAGTCCAATGCGGGAGCGGTCCGTTTCGGGCTTTCCGGTGGGGTGGTAGTGGACCTGCAAAATGATGTCGCTACCGCGCGGCAGTGACCGCCCGACTCCTTCGGGAAGGAAGCGGGCCTCGTCGCCAGGCACCCAGGAGGCGAGGTCGCAGAGGGTCTTGACCCCCGCACCGGAGTAGGATGCATAGCCCACACCCGCTTCGGACTCGTCACGTTTCCGCCCCAGGCCCAAGTTGTCGACGTAGCCTTGGATGTGGTGAACGACCCGCCGGTTCCCCGGCCGGTATTCGAGCGCTGCTATGTATCGGTCGTCGGGCAGGTTCGTGGGAAACACGAAGCATCGGTAGACATCCTCACCCGAGGCTGGGACGGCGAAGTCGACGGGCATTTCAAGCACCAAGTCGGGCGTACCGAGCCGCCATTCGCCCGGGTATTCAGGCGGCGTCGGCATCTGCGTCCGGTCTCCCTCCGGAGCGCCAGCCTCGGCCCACGTGACCACCGTCTTGATGTCCGCCTCCGACATTGAGCGGTCGTGATAGAACTTGGGGTAGACCTGAGGCGCCGCTTTCCACGGCGGCATCCGCCGTTCGCGGACCACGGTGGCGATGTCGTCGGCTCGCTTGCGGGCCTGAGCATAGGTCTCCAGGGAGAACGGCCCAACGTGTCCGGGCCGGTGGCACCCTTGGCAATTCTTTTGGAGGATCGCGGCAACTTCCCCGGCGTAAGTCGGCGGCGCGGCCTGGACCGGCTTGGTGGCTGCGGCCACCAGGCCCGCGAGAACCAAGGCTAACCCTAGAAGTCGGTGAGGAATTCTCGTCGTAACGGTTGCTAGCATGTCTCAAACTCCCCTGAATCTGACCTGGGCCGCTCCGCCGTCGACGTAAAGCTCAATCCCCGTGATGAAGTTGCTGTCGTCGGAGGCGAGGAACAGGACGACGTTCGCAACGCCATCAAGTTTTGCCATGAAACCTCTCCGCAAATGTATCGATGTCCAGGCAAAAATTGGCAGGACGATTGGCTCCTCCAACTCTTTGGCCGGTGGCCCTAATCTCTACCGGCGTAGAATATCGCCGAAATCCTTCAGAGAAATCGAGTCTCGACATAGAACGCGCTTGAGGGACTATCCGGGAACGAAATATTGATGGAAGCGTGCGAAATCAAGGGGCCGGTGCCGAGGCTTGCCCCGGGGCATCGCACGTTCTTTTTTAGATATCTATTTTTGCTGATTTCACAAAGGCAAACGCGATCCTGATAGTCTCTGACGCCCCAGGGTCGCTATCTTTCTCAGACGACCCGGTATGCGTGGCGCGTAAAAGCGCGGAGGAGAGGTCGGTCGAAATGCACGTGGGTGAAGAATGCCCTGGCAGGCCGAATCGACGTCGCGCCCAGAGGCTCTGGCTGAACTCGTGACCGAGGGACGATCACTCTCGAGGAGTGCGATGCTTAGCGAAGGAATCCGGCGAACGGTCAGCCTTCGAAGTGGTCAAGTCCGGAGTCGTCTGGGATCGACCATCCATGCGGGGGGGAATCCTGAAGCACTTCGATGCGATGGCTGACCTGCAAGCCGTTCGGGCGTCGATCAACGGAGAATGGCCCTGTTGTGGTCGTCGAGAGAATCGAGGATTTTGGCATCGACGTCGACATCGAACTTGCGTGCCCATAGGCCGTTGCTTTGTAGCAGCGTATCAAAATCATGCATCGTCAGGACTTTGGGGCTCCGTCCGCCGGATGTCCAGTCGACGAACGTAAGTCGTTCTTTGCTCACTCTCTCGGAGAAAGAGGAGTTGGCAATAATCGTATGAAAAAACAATTCGTCGGGTGCGAGGGAAAACCAGAAAAAACGCGTGAACGAAGGATTCTCTGCGAGGAAGTTGAGAATGTATTCAACACATTCCAGAGTGAGCCCCCACCATTGAGAACCGCCGACTGGAGAGAACCCACACGGGATCCGACGTTTTTCGGGCAGGATCCGGCCGACAGCCCGCTTCAGGTAGCGTTCGAATTTCAGCCCAACAAACTCATGAAAATGATAAGTCTCGAGCCTGTCGATAACATTCCAGTCTGGAGTCGGTATCGGTGCATAGCAAATGAATTCGTCGCCTGCGTTGTCGGAGAGGTGCTTTTGGATTTCACCATGACACTTGATCGGATAATCTTGGCCACTCATGAGGATGACGTAATCAAACTTGCGGCCGCCTTGAACGATCGCCTGCATCAATGTGAGCGTGGCTCGCACGACGCTGAAACCGCCCCAGTTGACACTCGTGCGTCGATCGACGAAATGAACCCTCGGACTCTCCGCTTTGCCGACCGCCTGATGAAATGGTCGAGCCTCAGTCTTGGCGTCAATGTGGACAAAGAACTCTGCGTCGCCTGCGTTCAAACTCAAGGCCTGCAACAGTCGGCCGAATTGCTCAGGGTTTCGGTGAACGAGGATTGCGTAGGAAATTCGCATGGCTGATAAATTTCATGTAAAGAAATCTCGTAAGATCGAGTGAGTGGTTCGTCCGGCAAGTCCCCTTCTGTAGAGTAGGGACCGCCCATCAAAAGATGTCTTGTCGTAGGGCAGGCCTTGACCTGCCTGGACTGTTCGCGAGAGCCTCGGCAGGCCAAGGCCTGCCCTACAAAAAACTTGCCGCATGCTCCAGTAAGTAAGTGGTTCGTCCGGCAGGTTCTTTTCCGGTAGCCCCGGGACACTCACCGATCCTTGATTTCTCGTAGGGCAGGGCCTGCCCTACGAGAAGAAACTTTGGATGGGTAGTGCCCACGCTACGGGAAGTGGACTTGCCGGATGCTCCATGAGGATTCAAAAGTCGAATGACGTCATGGATATTCGCGAATCGGCATGTCGTAAGTCGACAATAACTTGCCGACTTGCTTCCAGCCCCGCAGGTAATGAGGAGGTGACGTCGTGTTGTTCGCTTCGGCCCTGGTCGTTGGCCCGGTAATGGTCTCGTGCCGTCATGGCAACCGATCCATTGTTATTCTGATTACTTCAATTATAGCGCTGTTCCTGAATCAGACAACGATTCACGGCGGATCCGACAGCTGAATTGGCAGTATTTTCCGCCGCACTTCTCCAGCGGACTGGGGCTTGTTAGTAGTCGGAGAACTCTCGATAAGAACCGAAAAAGTGGCGGTTTTCCTGGTTTTTTGCGTGGAAATCTGCGAAAACTTAAGTTTTTGGAATTGCGAAAATGGAAATCTGATGAAAAGTGAATTGTTAAACTTTGGATAGGGCTAAGCCTGACTCTGGAAATACTAAGATATTGAAGCATGAGCGTGTTTGCCTGATCTGGCCAGGTTGAATCGCTCCCTCCGAAAGCTATTGAGGTGAGGGTGCCTGGGGCCCCTGGACTTCGAGCCAGAGCGAGGCCGCTGCTCGCAGCCAACTGAAGGTATGGAGATGCTTGGTGTGTGTCGTCGTAATCGAGCGGGTCTCAGCGTGCGAGTCGCTGATTTCGAGGCGACGCAATCCCGTGAGGACTATTTTATGACTGCTGACTTGTTCCTCGGACCCTCTCGACCTGCCCGTTTCGGTTTGAGGCGGTGTCCGGAACTACGAGGGGAAGGTGGCTGAGCGGTTCAGCCGTCGACGTTACGGTTCTCCATGGGACCGGCCGTCGGATTCGTTTGGCCTGGCCGAGAGCGGTTATGGCTTGGATAGCACCCACTGAGGCCAGAGAGTAACCCTGTGGCTCGAAGGAAGTAAAGAGGCCGGTGGGGTGGTACTGGTGGACGAGCCACCATCGCCATCCTATTCGCCTATCTACATGGCATCGATTTTTGGTGCGTCTCACCCAGAAATCCCTGGGATCGATGTGTTGGACGCACCATCAACCGATGCGATGTAGATGGCCGTATGGGGTGGCACTGGTGGCTTGTTCACCAGTGGGCCGAGGCCTGTGCCATTGGTGGACAAGCCACCAGCGCCACCCCATACGGCCTCGTTACTTCCTTCGAGCTACAGCACAGGGTCACTCTCTGGCCTGAGTGGGTGCTATCCAAGCGATAACCGCTCTAGGAAACAGGTTGAGTCGGTTCCTTCTCAGGTTGGCAAAGGCATAGGGATTAAGGCCAAGCGGCCGGTTTTCGTCGCCTTGAAAGCCTCGCCCCCGGATTTTAGGGGCGACTGGCGACAGCGAAGTCGCGACGCACGTCACGCGGAACGCCGGCCCCAGAGGCTTAAGGTCGATCCCCCCATCGTTAGCAGCGTCGGATCTGAGCATAATTCGATCAGGCGATCGATCTTGCCCTCCCGTACGAAGGGAGTTTCCGCCAACAAGGGGCGGACTGCTTGGACCGTTTCCAGAAGCGCGTCCCGTCCTTCGTTTCCCTCCAGCAGATATGTCAACTCGCCGCTGAGACCGATAAGCCCGAGATCTTCCATCAGGCCAGGCAAACGACGGTAGAGATTCAATTCGACCGCACTTGTGTGTTCTTGCACGGACTGCAGGAATAACTCCGTCAAACGGTTAAACTCGGCCACCCGGGCGTTTGACTCCCCCACCGCGGGGATCCGACTTTCTCCAGGTTCCTCGACGATCAACCATCCACCCGGGCGAAGAGCGTTCAGCATCCGCCTCAGGGCAAGTTCCACATCGCCGACGTTGACCAGCAGTAAGCGGCAATGGACAAGGTCGTAGAAATCTGACTCCAGCCCCTCTTCGAGGATATTGTGGCGACGGATTTCCAGTTGGGGTAGTTCGGGGACTTCCTGAAAAAGAGGGGTGAGATCGGTCGCGACGACCTTTCCCGAGGGTCCGACCCGATCCGCCATCCACCTCGCCACCCCTCCTACGCCAGCCCCGACTTCCAGGCATTTCCAGCCGCCGCTGAGCCCGAGCTGCTCAATGCGTCGTTCTGTCGTCCGTCTCATGTAATTGTCGATATGAACAAGACGTTTGATTTCGGACTCGGGGGCCGCATTCGATAAAATATAAGAATGTTTGGAGTTAGTCATAGATAGTTCCTTTTGGGGTTTGCCGATCGTAGCGATTGATGACTTGCCGTGTGAACTTGCTGGCAAACGTCCGCGATCAGCCGGTCCACGCGTTGACGAGCTGCGGAGAAGTTAGGAACAGTCGGTTCCATGCGACGCGCGACGTACTTGTGAACTGACCTTGGAGGCGTCTCAATTGCGGAAGTGTAGGGACTCGGCCAGCCGGTGCCAAGCCTTCGCCTGTTCGGGATATCCCATTTTGTCTCGTAGGGCTGCGATTTCCTCGTAGAGCTCGGGATGGTGCGCGATCCCCAGCGAGCCATCGTTGACGGCCTTCTCGTAGAGGGTTCGTGCCTCTTGGTTCAAGGCCTCTCGGGAGCGATGCCGTTCGGAGAGTTGATTTGCCTCGACCTTCTCACCCTTCTGACGAAGGGTGCGCGCAAGGCGGTAGATGAGTCGATCCTCGGCGGGAGATTCCTGCAACGCTCGGCGATAGTTGCACGACGCCTGTTCCCAGTCGCCGCCGACTTCGGCGACCCGTCCCTGATACCTGGCGATCCAAGGCGCCGTCGAATACGCCCCCGGCAGGTGGCGGAGCGCCCCCGACAGTTCCTTGACGTCGCCCACCTCGTCGAGGCCTGCCAACAGCGTGTTCCAGGCCTCCGGCCGCTGTGGGTGGATTTCGACCATCTTCCGGAGTAGGTCCATCCCTCGGTTTGCTTCGCCCGAACGGACGAGTGCGAGGCCGAGCGCCGTGTTGGCGCGCAGTCCCTTCGGGTAGTGACTCGCGATCGGCTCGAACCAGAGGACGAGCGAGGAGGCATCCGGAGGCATGACCTCCTGGCGGAGCGGTTCGAGTAAGAAGCGGATACGATCGCGAGAATCCGGCTCGCTTTGATGGAGGCGGAGGGCGAGCGCACGGGCTTCTTGAGCGCGGCCTTGGAGGTAATATTCCTGGAGGAGCAGCCATCCCGCCTCGGGGACGATCGGGTCCAGCCTCAGCGCCTCGAGCCACGCCTCCTCGGCCTCATCGAGCTGGCCAAGGTAACGCTCGGCCTTTCCTTGCCAGAGCTTGGCTAGGGCGGCCAGTTTCTTGTCTCGGGTTTCAATCCGGCGGAGATGCTCCAGAGCGCTAGAGGCCGGCGTGGGGTCGGTCCCGACTCCGGAATGGGTCACCTGCTCGCATTTCGCCATCTTGATCTGAGCTGCCAGCAGGTGCACCCCGGGATCGCCCGGCGTCCTCTTCAAGAGGAGGTCGATCTTGGCCTCGGCGGCGTCGATATTCCCGGTCTCGGCGAGTGCGGCGATCTCGACAGGAGATGGCGGGAGGGGTTCATGCCGGGTCAGGAATACCAATCCAGCCGCCAACACGGCCACCCCCGTGAGGGTGACGATGAGGAGATTTCGGGCGTTCATCGCACGACCTCCATCTGTGGAGAGTGGCAGCCTCGGGCGTTGGATTCGTAGGCTCTAAGGGGGGCCGACGGATCTCGGGGTCTGCGATCGAGGACCGCTCGCCGTTGGGTGAGAGGATGACAACCTCTCGATCCGTTCGGCTGTCCCCGATCGTCGAAGATCGTCGGGACTCTCGCCCCGACGATCCCTTCTGGCGTCACTTCCCGGTGGATACCCGCCCGTAAGGCCGGTTGCCAATCACAGGGCGTCGGCGCTGACGACTTCTCCGCCGTTGGTCGTGGCGACGGCCTGCCAGGTCGCCCGATTGACTGACTCTTTGACGAACTTGACCGAGCCGTCCATGAACGCACAGTTCACACCGCCGGGGTGCCGGGATGCGGCGGTAACGAGGGTGAGGGCCATGTTCCACGGCTGGCCGGTGCCTGTGTAATAGCACGACTTGCGATTCGGGGTCTGTGTATGCGAGTAGGTGTTCGACGCGGAAGAGATCCACCAATCCCCCTTCCAGGTCCAATTCTGGGTGTTCGAGGACTGACAGTCCTGGGCATAGAGCAAGTCCGCATTGAGCTGGCCGGCGAAGGCGGTGGGCCCATTCACCATGGAATAGACCATCCCCAGGCCTGGCTTGGAGGCCCCCGGCGCCTGGCCATCGCCCCGGACGATCTCGCTGAAGCAGACGGTGTTACTCGTCCCATCCACGAAAGAAGCAAGTGTGATGGTTCTTTCGGCCGAGATCAATGAGTAGGGGCTGGCACCCTGAACGGCGGCCGAATAGCTGGGGAAGTAGGCCGGGCCGTTGGTGGTACCCGCCGTGGCCGATTGCTGAAACGGATTCGTGCCGATGTTGGGGAGATAGCTGGTGCGCCCGATCAGTTGGCCGTACCCGCCGAGGATGATCTGCGAGGTGCTGCCCAATTCCGTGTCCGAGGGACACATAAGTGAATTGATCTGAGTAACGGCCGCCGTCATATTGATCAGCGCGAAGTCGTCACCGTCCTCGCAAGCAGGGCCCGGCGTCGTACACCAGGGGGCCTGCTGGAGGTAGTCGGTGCCATGGGCGAGCCTCCATCGCTCGCTTACGTTGAAGTTGATGGAATTGTAGACAGTCGCCTGCTCAAGGAACGGGAGAAGGCGGGCCGTCGAGGACTGTTGTTGCATGATCGGCACGCTGAGTGGCGGCACTGCATCGTTGGCGCTGACGTAGTTGTGCATGGCCAGTCCGAGCTGCTTCAGATTGTTGACGCACTGGGCGCGTCGGGCGGCCTCGCGGGCGGCCTGGACGGCGGGCAAGAGTAGGGCGATGAGCACGGCGATGATCGCGATCACCACCAGCAGCTCAATCAACGTGAATCCGCGTCTCTTCGACGAGATTGGCATCGACAAACCCTCTCGAGAAGGAATTGATGGGATCAATCGGATCGGTTCTTAACGTTCCGATCCCATTCGAGGATGTCGGAAAACGGATCGAACCTCGGGCTCAAGGGAGGGGCTTGAGGCGAAGTGCCCGAACGCGATGCCGTCAATCCGTCCTACGCAGAGTCCTTCTGGAAGACGTCCGTCCTACCGAGCTGACTTTGACGGCTTTGGAGTATTCTTCATTTGCTCCTGGGTCTGCTTGTAGTATTCCGCCTGGGTTTTCGGCGGATTAGGTGCGGCGTTGACCTTCTCCGACCCGGACTCGTTGGTCGTATTCTCACAGCCGGGTCCAAGGGGGAGCGAGAGCACGGCGAAGGCTATCAAGACGACCTTGCGAATCCGAGACCTCATGGAGATCACCTCGTCAGTGGTGCCGACTTCGACGATGCCGCAACCCGAGCGAATTCGCCGAGGAAAAAGGCCCCATGCGAACAATCGCAAATACTCGGTCAGATACATCTAAATCAGGAAGAATGGAAGTGTCGCCGACATCCGAATAATGTCTTTTAAAAAATTGCACGTCAAGACAGAATTAGGCGGACTCCGGAATTTTACCTCACGATATTTGTGTAGTAAGCCTAATTCATTCGAATGTTTCTGTAAGCCATGATGCAGGGATATCTTTTTTCGAAAATAGCCTGACCCGACAGGGAGCCGATGCATCAGGTTATCAAAATCGTCCTCGCGCTGTGTGAAGGACGGACCCGCTTACGCGAGAGGATCGAGGGAGAGGCGAGAGACCCGCCAGGGCCGAGGTGATGGCATGGACTAGTGCTTTGTCAACGTTCGATTGACGGGTAAGTGATTCCTTTTGGTAGGGTGGGCATTGCCCACCAAACTGTTGGCCTCAGCGAAGATCGGTGGGCAATGCCCACCCTACGGCAGGCCGTC